>ERZ773103.335-NODE-335-length-51350-cov-10.477006_pt1 | contig 51350 bp, 45 predicted proteins | sample MGYA00511118_ERZ773103 | MGnify/ENA primary metagenome ERZ773103 (study PRJEB29015, sample SAMEA2737821) | human gut metagenome | biome: human gut; feature: human-associated habitat; material: faeces | place: China | collected 2012 ... | reverse complement strand
TGGAAATTATATATGTAAAAAGTGGTTTTTTGACTGTAAGTATATCAGGAGAAAATTATATTGGAACCCCCGGGGATGCTTTTGTAGTGTCGCCGGGCAATCTGCATTTCATGGGTTCACAGGCTGGAGAAGTGGATTATTTTACTTTCCTTTTTCCACTTGAATATATCTCTTTTTGCACAGATGACATGTTAGATGATAAATTGCTTACTCCATTAAAAAATGGTCATTTGATGATAAGACCAAGGATCAAGGATGCAGCAAAAGAGTTGTGTGAGCAGTTGGCCGAAATATATATGGCAAAAAATGATGAAAAGAAGTTGGAAATAGCTGTTCAGATAAAGACAAAAATAATTCTTTTACAATTTATTCTTCACATGTGGGAGAATGGATTTATAATCGAAAATGATAAAAGTGGAAGAAATACTGTAGAAAAAGAGATGATTTCATACATACAGCAGAGTTTTACAGGGGAGATATCATTAAAGGAATTTGGGGAACAGTTCCATCTTTCTGAAAAATATGTATCGCAATATTTTAAAGAACATTTTCATATTACGCTTTCAAAATATGTTACATATTTGCGGTTGGAGCATGCAAAACAGTTGTTACAAAATTCGGACATTCCAGTTACAGAGGTTGCAATGCTCAGTGGCTATCAGAATGTAAGTTATTTTATCAGAAGCTTCAAAAAAACATACGGAGTGTCTCCGTTAAAATATAGAAAAAATGAGCCGAGTACATGGATTTAGCGGAGTGTGAAAGAAACATAAACGATGTTACAAACAAAAGGTTAGGGAACACCTGAAAGGGAGTTTCCTAACCTTTTGTTGTATAGAGCTGTTATCAGTCTGCTCAATCAATAAATAATCAGGCAATTTTATGCTACAGGAACATTTCCTGTAGATTTCCTTTCAATCAGCTGTGTATGCAATAAAAATGTACTGATGGAAACGCCATTAAGAAGACTGGATAACGCAAAGAATCCACTTTTTCCCAGTTCAATACGATCTTGTCTGATTGTAGTCAGTGGAGGTGATGTATAAGCAGCGATTGGCAGATCATCAAATCCGATAATGCTGATATCATCAGGAACCTGATTTCAATGTACTCGCTGTTGAGCGTTTACATTAATTTGAAAGGACTGGTTGATTATAACTAGGCAGGTTAAATAAACCAGTAGGTGCTTTTATTGTACACCTCTTTTGCTACTCTATAGCTATCAAAGAAACACGACATGCCGGGGATCCGGTCACAATAGCAAGGAGAGTGGCAAATATGAAAGGTTATACAACAGCACAGGGATATATGGGATATGTAGACGGAAGTTATATGTTATTCGCAAGTGAGGACGATTATTTGGAATATGTAGAAGGATAAAAGGAAAGCGTTGAGGAAAATATTATGAATGAGAAACAGATAATAAAATTGATTGGTGCAAGTATTTTTGCAGTGTTATTTCTTTGGGGAGTGTATGTATTTTCCGGATATTACAGCCAGTGGCAGGAAAAGAAAGCGCAGCAGGAGCAGCACGCAAGAGAGCAGATGGCAGAACAATATATGTCATCTTATACAGAGAAGCTACAGAAGACACTTGAAAAAGCCGGACTGGAAGGTGTGGAGGTTTCGTATCAGTATGACAAATATTCGGGATCGACGCCGGAGTATGATGAATATGGTGATTATCCATTTTCGTACAGTGTTGAGTTTACATGTGTGAAGTTGGATGAAATTTATAATGAAAATAAAAGCTATAAAGAAGTCTGTAATTATATGAAGCCGGCATATGATATACTGCAAACATCCCAGGTAGAGCGAAAGTTTCTTAACTACAAAAACGACAGGAATGTGGTTGTGTATACGAACGTCTCTGATAAGATGGACATAAAGACGAAAGCTGGATGGTATATTCTTACGAAAGAGGGAGACGATGAGTACATTTTAACAGATTCAAAGAGACAGCAGTTGTATGCAGATGAGGCAGAAGAAGATGATTATGACGATGCAGATGAGTACGAGGATACAGATGAGAATGATGAAGATGACAGTGACGCGAGCGGTGGTCCTGTTATAAAAGCTGGAGGAAGACTCATGGGAGAATCTGATTCGAAAGACACGTCTGACAGCGATAATGATACGACGAATTCTAAGAACACACAAAAGAAGAAAAAATATGATCCATATGACGTGTATGATTATGATGATCCAGACGATTTTGCTGATGAGTGGGCAGAAGAATTTGGAGCTGGAGATTACGACAATGGGTATGATGATGCATATGATTACTGGGAGGAGAAGAACAGGTAGGGGAATTATTATTTTGTGATAAGTTTTTAATAAATAAAGTGCTTGCACAAAAATAGAAATATATAATATAATTTATTTATGAAAACAAATTTGCTATTTGGACAGAACGAACGGAGAGTAAAAACAGCAGTTATAGCAGTTTTTACTCTCCGTTCTGCTATTGATAAATAAAAAAGAGCTTGCATAGCAAGCTCATCCACACACTGTGGGTCACATCAAAGTGACGATTTGAATAAATTCTTATTTGAACTTATGATGTAAAGTCTAATATGGTACTAAACTTGTTTTTAGTATAGAGAATATTGGAAATAAAGTCAATATAAAATAAACAATTAATAAAGCAAAAGGGAGAAAAACAATGGATGGTAATTACTATTTAGGTCTGGACATGGGTACTAGTTCTTGCGGATGGAGTGTTACAGATGAAGAATACCATGTTTTAAGAAGACATGGGAAAGCATTATGGGGAGTGCGTCTATTTGAAGGTGCTAAGACAGCAGAAGAAAGGCGTATGCACAGGACAGGCAGAAGAAGACTGGACAGACGAGGTTGGAGAATTAATATACTGCAGGAGTTATTTGCAGAAGAAGTCAGTAAGATCGATCCGGGATTTTTTTTGAGAATGAAAGAAAGTAAGTATTATCCGGAAGATAAAAGAGACATAAACGGGGAGCGTCCAGAGCTTCCATATGCATTATTTGTTGATCCTGAGTTCACAGATAAAGATTATCATAGAGAGTTTCCAACGATTTACCATTTGAGAAAATGGCTGATGGAGACAAAAGAAGTACCAGATATTCGATTGGTTTATCTGGCACTGCATCATATGATAAAACACAGGGGACATTTCTTGTTATCGGGAGACATAGAGCAGGTTAAAGAGTTTAAAAATACATTTGAAACATTTATCCAGAATGTTAAGGATGAAGAACTGGACTTTGATTTAGAAATAACAGAAGAGAAAATATCGTATATTGAGGAAGTTTTAAGTAATAAGAATATATTAAAATCAACAAAGAAAAGCAGACTGGTAAAAGAACTTGGTGCCAGGACAAAGTGCGAAAAGGCGGTGATTACTCTTCTGACTGGTGGAACAGCTAAATTGAGTGACATTTTTGCGAATGAAGAGTTGGATGAAAATGAACGACCTAAGATCTCATTTGCTGACAATGGATACGATGAGTATATAGATTCTGTAGAGGCAGAACTTGGAGAACAGTTTTATATTATTGCATCGGCAAAAGCTGTCTATGACTGGTCTGTATTAACAGATATTCTGGATAGATGCACTTCTATTTCCGAAGCAAAGATTAAAGTATATGAAAAACATAAAGCAGACCTTCGCTTATTAAAGGAAGTGGTAAGAGAAAATTTTTCTAAAGATATTTATAAGAAAATATTTGTTGTGTCAGATGCCAAACTTGCCAATTATCCAGCCTACATTGGAATGACGAAAGTGAATGGTAAAAAGACTGCATTGGGAGGGAAGCAATGCAGTCGGGAAGACTTTTTGAAATATCTGAATAAAACAATTGTGGAAAAACTGCCAGAGAGTGAAGAAAAGACATATTTGAAAAATGAAATAGAGACGGATCAATTTTTGCCGAGACAGGTTACAAAAGATAATGGAGTATTGCCATACCAGATTCATAAGTATGAATTACAGAAGATTTTGGATAACCTTAGTGCTCGTATCCCGGTGATTGCTGAAAATAAAGAGAAATTAATACAGCTATTTACTTTCAGAATTCCATATTATGTCGGACCGTTAAATAAAGTAAAAGAAGAAAATGAACAGAAGTATACCTGGGCTGTAAGAAAGAGTGAAGATAAAATTTATCCGTGGAATTTTACGGATATCATAGATGTTGAGGCAAGTGCAGAAAAGTTTATAAAAAGAATGACGAATAAGTGTACATATTTGATTGGCGAGGATGTACTTCCGAAAGATTCATTACTGTATAGTAAATACAGAGTATTGAATGAATTGAATAATGTTCGCTTGGATGGAAAAGAAATATCAGTAGAATTAAAGCAAAAAATCTATGAAGGTGTATTCTGTAAAAGAAGAAAAGTACGTCAAAAAGATTTAAAGAACTTTCTGCTTAGGGAAGGAATTGCAGAAAGAGATGTTGATATTACTGGAATTGATGGAGATTTTAAGGCATCGCTGACGGCTTACCATGATTTTAAAGAAAAATTAAGCGGAATAGATTTAAAACAAAGTGAAAAGGAAGAGATAATACAGAATATTGTATTATTTGGAGATGATAAAAAGCTATTAAAACAAAGATTAGGGAAACTATTTCCAAAGCTGACAGATAAACAGAAAAGCAGCATAGCAGCTTTCTCTTATCATGGCTGGGGAAGATTTTCAAAAAAATTTTTAGAGGAGATAACCATACCAGCGCCGGAAACAGACGAAGTATGGAATCTTATAACTGCATTATGGGAAACAAATGAAAACCTGAGTCAGTTATTAGGGAAGAAGTATCAATTCAGTGATCAAATCAAAGAGTATAATGAGGAACAAAATAATCCAACATTGTCGTATAAAACTGTAGAGGAACAATATGTATCTCCGGCAGTAAAACGTCAGATATGGCAGACGTTACAAGTGATAAAAGAAATAAAGAAAGTAATGGGAAAAGAGCCGGAGAGAATCTTTGTTGAAATGGCAAGAGAATCGCAGGAGAGTAAACGGACGGAGTCCAGAAAAAAACAACTGATAGATCTTTATAAAGTGTGTAAAGAGGAAGAAAAAGAAATATATGAGAAATTAGAAAAACATGAAGAACAACATCTTAGGAAAGATAAATTATTTTTGTATTATACTCAGAGAGGACACTGTATGTATTCTGGAGAACGCATTGAATTTGATGATTTGTGGGATAATACGAAATATGATATTGATCATATATATCCGCAGTCCAAAACAATGGATGATAGTTTAAATAACCGCGTACTTGTAAAAAAGGAATATAATTCTAAGAAATCTGATGATTATCCAATAAGTTCCGATATACAGAAAAAACAAGGTGGATTCTGGAAAAGTTTGTTAGATGGTAATTTTATTACAAAAGAAAAATATGAACGTTTAGTCAGAAAAACAGAACTTACTTCGGATGAACTGGCTGGGTTTATTGAGAGACAGATTGTTGAAACAAGACAGAGTACAAAAGTTGTCGCAGATCTATTAAAAAAAGCTATGCCGGATTCAGAAATTGTGTATGTGAAAGCCAGAAGTGTATCTAAATTCCGACAGGATTACGATTTTGTTAAAGTGCGTGATATGAACGATTTGCATCATGCAAAAGATGCATATTTAAATATTGTAGTAGGAAATGCATATTATACGAAATTTACCAAAAATGCGGTTTGGTTTATAAAAGAAAATCCAGGCAGATCATATAATTTAGAGAAAATGTTTATCCACGATATTTCCAGAAATGGAAAAGTAGCATGGAAAGCAGGAGATAAGGGAACGATAAAAACTGTACGAAATGTAATGAATAAAAATAATATTCTTGTAACCAGAAGATCTTATGAAGTAAAGGGTGGACTGTTTGACCAGCAGATTATGAAGAAAGGAAAAGGACAGGTTCCGGTTAAAACGAGTGATGAGCGGTTACACGACATTAATAAATATGGTGGCTATAATAAGGCGGCTGGTGCATATTTTATGCTTGTCAAATCTACAGATGCAAAAGGAAATGAACAAAGGACGATAGAATTTGTTCCGATTTACAAAAAAGATTATATAGAACAGAGTGAAGAAAATGCACTAGGATATTTATGCGAGATTATGAAAGACCGAAAATTGTTAAATCCGATTATTCTGATTAATAAGATAAAAATCGATACTTTATTTAAAGTAGATGGATTTTATATGTGGTTGTCCGGAAGAACAGGAAATCGATTAATTTTTAAAGGCGCAAATGAATTAATATTATCAGATGAAGAAACTAAAATACTGAAAAAGGTCATAAAATTTACAAACCGGAAAATGGAAAATAAAAATGTGGAGCTTACTGCTTTTGATGGTATAAACGAAGTAGAACTTACACATTTGTATGATGTATTTGTGAGTAAATTGCAGAATACAATTTACAAAATCAGACTTGGATTGCAGGCGTCAACCCTAATAGACAATAAAGGGAAGTTTGAAAATCTGAATCTGGAAGATAAATGTACTGTATTATCAGAAATATTACATTTATTCCAGTGTCAGAGTGCAGCAGCAAATTTGAAATTAATTGGAGGGCCGGCAAGTGCGGGAATTTTAGTTATGAATAATAATATTATGAAGTGTAAACAAATTTCCATTATAAATCAATCTGTAACTGGAATATATAAAAAAGAGATTGATTTATTAAAACTATGAGCTGGCGTATAATTGTTATTTCTAAACGGGCAAAACTGGATCTGCAATTGGGATACATGGTTGTACGAAGTGAAGAAGTAACAAAAGTAGTATTAAGTGAAATATCAACAATTCTAATAGAATCAACAGCTGTATCATTGACTACCAGTTTATTGGCAGAATTGACGAGAAGAAAAATCAAAGTGATCTTCTGTGATGAGAAGAAGAATCCTTCGTCAGAATTAATCAGTTATTATGGTAGTCATGATACAAGCAATAAAATTCGAAAACAGATTGCCTGGAGAAAGAATACAAAGGAGGCAGTATGGACGGAAATAGTAACAGAAAAGATCCGGAAACAAAAAGAATTATTAGAAATAATGGGAAAGGAAGAAGCGGAGCTTTTATCATCTTATTTAAAGGAAATAGTCTGGAATGATACAACTAACAGAGAAGGACATGCTGCCAAAGTTTATTTTAACGTCTTATTCGGACTGGACTTTACAAGAACAGAAGATAATAATATTAATGCTGCGTTAAATTACGGATATTCTATTATCTTATCAACATTTACAAGAGAAATAGCTGCCAATGGATATATTACACAGTTGGGCTTATTTCATGATAATATGTTTAATCAATTTAATTTAGCATCTGATTTGATGGAGCCATTTCGTGTTTTAATCGACCGTGAAGTGAAACAGATGAAATTGGACAGCTTTGAGCATGATGAGAAGATGCAACTGGTTAACGTTTTGAATCAAGAAGTTTCAATAGATGGAAGAATACAGTATGTAAATAATGCAATAAAGATTTATTGTAAAAGTGTGTTTGATGCTTTGAATGATGATGATAGTTCGCTGGTTCGGTTTTACAGGTTTGAGCTATAGGTTTATGAGGGTACTAGTATTTTTTGACCTGCCGGTATTAACGGCAGAGAATAGAAGAGCGTATACCAGATTCCGAAAATTTTTACTTAAAAGTGGCTTTCTGATGCTACAGGAATCGGTGTACTGTAAATTAGCATTAAATGGAACTGCAGTTAATACAATTGTAGATAATGTACATAAGAATAAACCAGAGGAAGGGTTGATTCAGCTTCTTACAGTTACAGAAAAGCAATATGCGAAGATGGATATTGTTGTTGGAGATTTAAAGAGTGAGGTTTTAGATACCGATGAAAGGTTAGTGGTTTTGTGAAATTAGTTCATCCGGAATTAAGCAGAGCAATCATTGATGATACTGTTGATTATACAGAATGGATAATTGAGGCAGCAGAAAGCTTCGCAACATTTGTATATGAACTGAAGAATCAATGTAACGGAATCGATGGAAGATATGTACTATCAGATGCTGATAAAGAACTGGGAATATCAAAAAATATGGATATCGTATTTGATATTTTCAGTATAGATATCAACAGTAAAAAGATAATAAACAAATTGTATGAGGAAATGCAGCAAGTTGCTTATTCTGAAAAAGTGTATGTCAAAACACAGGAGATAGCGCAAAGTATACAAAGGTATATCTTGGAATTAGAACAGGAAACAGATTATATACTTACGTTTACAGAAGATGTTGATTGGATGGCAATATTTAAAGCATTACGAGTACAGCATGAAGTAATAGAGGAAGATTATTTTGAAAAATTGATTCGTTATATCAAAGTTGCAACGGTAGTCATGAAGTATAAGATCTTTGTATTTGTAAATCTCCGAAGCTATTTGTCAGATTTGCAAATGCAAAAACTTATCCAAGAAGCAATTCATCAGGAAGTAAAACTGATATTTGTGGAAAATTATGTAAAAGATTGCATGGAAGGGGGATTAAGGTATATTATAGATAGAGATCAATGTGAAATCTATTAAATGTGTTTGAGTACCTTGTTTTGCGCAGATGATGGCGGTTCATTTTTGAATTTGAGGTTTGAGAATGATGTAAAAACGTATGGTACTGAAACGATCGGCAAGCCGAAGCTCATACTGCAGATAGTTTGAGAATGATGTAAAAACGTATGGTACTGAAACATGAAAAATACGATAGTCATTAACGCGAATGTTTGAGAATGATGTAAAAACGTATGGTACTGAAACTATGCGATACCCCTGATGATACATCTCATCGTTTGAGAATGATGTAAAAACGTATGGTACTGAAACTATCCATAGTGACAACCCACAAGTGACTATGTTTGAGAATGATGTAAAAACGTATGGTACTGAAACGGACAATCATGAACATCTACAGAGCTATAAGTTTGAGAATGATGTAAAAACGTATGGTACTGAAACTACTACGTTCTGATCTACAATTTCGCTATTGTTTGAGAATGATGTAAAAACGTATGGTACTGAAACTTGTCCAGTTCCATCCATAGCTCTTACCCGTTTGAGAATGATGTAAAAACGTATGGTACTGAAACTAAAGTAGTTGCGTGTGTTGATAACCACTGTTTGAGAATGATGTAAAAACGTATGGTACTGAAACCCTTCAGGCGGGGGAATCGCATTCGAAGTGTTTGAGAATGATGTAAAAACGTATGGTACTGAAACGGAGAAATGAGAATGAAATATTACGTTATTGTTTGAGAATGATGTAAAAACGTATGGTACTGAAACCAGACATTGCGGCGTTAAACCTACTACTGGTTTGAGAATGATGTAAAAACGTATGGTACTGAAACAATGAAAGCCGGGCGGCTTTCGGGAGAAGGGTTTGAGAATGATGTAAAAACGTATGGTACTGAAACTAAATCCATTAGAGGTATTACGTGCGGAAGTTTGAGAATGATGTAAAAACGTATGGTACTGAAACAAACATTTCTGTCTGACCATCTGCAGTCAGGTTTGAGAATGATGTAAAAACGTATGGTACTGAAACTCTTCAGCCGATACAATACGTTCCGGCATGTTTGAGAATGATGTGAAAATGTATGGTACTGAAACACAGATTCGACAGTTACAATATCCACTGGTGTTTGAAAATGATGTAAAAATGTATGGTACTAAAACTGATAAGTAATCGGTTATAAAAAAAGGAACTTGAAATTGATGTGAAAACATATAAACTATAGCATACATTAAGATCCTCCCCATTAAGTTTGAAAATGATGTAAAAGAATACGGCATTAAATATACAATTGTACCCAATTTTGGTGCGTGGGTGTTTGAGAAAGATTGTAAAGTTAATGTATATGGAAACTAAAATCAATGTAATCTATTTATATTTGAGAATGATGTAAAAGGTTAAAGGCGGCAAGTTTTTTGCTGTCTTTATTTGTTTTAAAGCTTACAAAAGCCGCTTTATCGTATACCTATTTTGCTATGCTATAACTATCAAAGAAACATAAACGAAAAACGTTTTTTCTATTGATATATTAATTATAAATAATTTCCTGTATAATATTGGAGAGGCAAAATTTGTAAAAACAAATTTAAATTAAAGATAATATATGAGGTGTTAGTTTTGAGCCATGAATTGAAGAGCATTAACGAATTTAATATAGAAAAATATTTAAGAGAAAGCAAGGATAGAGGAGCCAATATTATGACACTTAGACAACAATCCGAGTATATCATCCGTCATGCACTCCACAGCGTTCTCCCGGATGAGGCGGTAAAAGCTGTTCTGACCGGGGATAGATTCCGTTCGGTTGTGGATGATAGTGGAAAACTATATCTTGTTGCAATCGGGAAAGCTGCATGGCAGATGGCGCAGGCGGCAGTAGAAATATTGGATGATCGGCTGGATGGCGGAATCGTTCTGACAAAATATGACCATGTAAAGGGAGAAATCCAGCACGTAGAATGCCTGGAAGCAGGACATCCGGTTCCGGATGAGAATTCGTTTGAAGGAACGCAGAAGATACTTGACATGACGGCAGGGCTGAGCCCGGAGGATGTAGTATTATTTCTGATTTCCGGTGGTGGATCGGCATTATTTGAGAAGCCGCTTGTATCCGGTAAAGAGTTGGAAGATGTTACAAAGCAGCTTCTTGCCAGTGGCGCAAATATTAAAGAAATGAATACGATACGGAAACGCCTGTCGGCGGTAAAAGGCGGTCGATTTGCTCAGCATGTCGCACCAGCGAAGATATTTTCGATTGTGCTCAGTGATATTATCGGCGATCCGCTGGATATGATTGCATCCGGTCCGGCATGTGCGGATCAGAGTACATGTGAGGAAACACTGGAGATTGCAGACAGGTATGGATTAAAGCTGAAGGATTCCATAAAGGAGCTGCTGAAAAAGGAAACACCGAAAGAATTGCACAATGTTGAGACGGTCATCAGTGGAAGTGTGAGTGCGCTTTGCACAGCTGCAAAGGAGGCTTGTGAGGAACTGGACTATGAGTCGGTCATTTTAACAGACCGGCTGGACTGCGAAGCGAAAGAAGCAGGGGCGTTTCTCGCATCGATTGCGAAAACACACTGTTGTAATATGCAAGGAAATAGGTGTGGAGATATTCCGCAGAATATGCAGCAAAATGGGCAGCAGAAGAATACGAATAAGCTTGCATTTATTGCAGGTGGTGAGACGGTTGTACATTTACATGGTACCGGAAAAGGTGGGCGCAATCAGGAGCTGGCGCTGTCGGCGGCAATCGGTTTGGATGGAATGGAAGGCGTAGCACTTTTCAGCATTGGAAGTGACGGAACTGATGGCCCGACGGATGCCGCAGGCGGTTATGTGGATGGAAAGACTTGCGAAATGTTGCGAAAACATAAGACAGATATTTACCACGAGCTTCGTAATAATAATGCGTACGCAACTTTGGAGAAATGTGATGGACTGATAAAAACAGGTCCGACCGGAACGAATGTAAATGATGTTACAGTTTTGCTTATAGAAGAAAGAAATATTTAACATTGCCAGTGTAATTATATAATGAATAAAAGAAGGAAAGGAAAACAATGGATAAAAAAGCACTTTATGAAAGATTTGAATTTCGGAATATAGAACAAGGAGAAGCGGAACAGGCAGCAGAGATTGAACGAATCTGTTTTCCACCAAATGAAGCCTGCTCTGAGAAAAACATGTGTGACAGAGTCAGGGATATTTCGGAACTATTTCTCGTTGCAGTAGATAAGGGAAATGGAAAGATTGCCGGATTTTTGAACGGACTTGCGACAGACGAGCCAAAACTTCGGGATGAATTTTTTACTGACGCCGGTTTACATAACCCGAACGGGAAAAATATTATGCTGCTGGGACTGGATGTTTTGCCGGAATATCGTAGACAAGGACTTGCAAGAGAACTGGTTGCCGTGTATTTGCAGAGAGAACAGGCGAAAGGGCGCAGCGAGATTATTCTTACCTGCCTGGATGCGAAAGTAGAGATGTATGAAAAATTTGGCTTTATTGACCGTGGCATATCTGACTCTGTCTGGGGCGGCGAAGAGTGGCACGAGATGAGTGTAGTTTTGGAAAAATAATAGATTTTTTGAAAATAGCAAAAATTTTGCCGGGTGGTTTAGGATGGAAAATACATTCACGGGGAAATGGATTGAAATTTAAAATAATATAGGCAGATCATAAAATAATTTATATTATGGTTTTATTTAGATTTAGTGATAAATAAAATCAGGAAAGCAGGTAAAAAATTATGGAATTTAAATATTGCAAATTAGAGATTTTTATTCCGGAAACGAAAATATTGGAACTACAAAAAGCGTTACAGAAAGTGGACGCCGGACATATTGGGAATTATGATTCCTGCATGTCAGTAAGTCAGGTGACGGGATATTGGAGACCGTTAGATGGATGTGATCCGTATATTGGCGAGAATGGGAAAATAAGCAGCGAGCCGGAGGCAAAAGTAGAAGTGACAATCTATGCAGAAGCGGCGGAGCGGACGATTCAGGCAATCAAGGAAGTGCATCCGTATGAAGAACCAGTCATCAACGCAATTCCAATCTGGAAGACGAGCTTTTTATAAAAAATGTTTTGTTTTCAACATTATAAAAGCGATTATAATCAGAATATGTATGGAAGCGTTACAGAGGAATTTTAAGAAAGCGGGGAATAAAAAATGGTACGAATGATAATGCATGATCCGGTGTTTTTGAGTCAGAAATCAGAGCCGGCAACAGAAAAGGACAGACAGATCGCAGTCGATCTGCTGGATACTTTAAAAGCACACGAAGAAGGATGTGTTGGCATGGCTGCAAATATGATCGGTGAGAAGAAACGGATAATTGCAGTGAATATGGGATTTATGAATGTGGCAATGTTCAATCCGAAAATCATAAAAAAATCAGGGAGATATGATACAGAGGAGGGATGTCTTTCGCTGCCTGGAGTGAGAAGCTGCACAAGATATCAGGAAATAGAAGTGGAATATCAGGATATAAATATGAAGAAACAAAAGCAGAAATATTCTGGCTGGATCGCACAGATCATTCAGCATGAAGTAGACCACTGTGACGGGATATTGATTTAGTCGAGAAAAACGATCCTGCCCGGAGACAGGATCGTTTCGTGAATTTACCGGATTCAATTATCTGATAAAAATAATTTAATTATTTAATGATATGATTTATTACTGTGCATTCCATGCAGCAGCGCCGCCTTCAAGGGCGATTACTTTATCTTCGCTTACACCGAGTTCTTTCAGATAGTTTACTGCTTTTTCAGCATAATTATTACCTGAGTAGCATTCAACAACATAGAATTTGTTCGGGTTAGCTTTAACAGCTGCGTCAAGGTTTGACTTGCATGTATCATCTGACAGATCTGTTACTTTTCCGTCAATACTCTCACGAAGTGGTGTAGAGATTGCACCATCGATGTGGCTTGTATTATAAGCAACAGCATCACGAAGGTCAAATACTACGAATGGAGTATTACCGGCATCAAGGTTTGCTTTTAACTGTGCAACAGTCATACCATGTTTGAAGAATTTACCTTTTGTAGAAGTATAAGATTTAACAAGGTAGTTTGCTTCTGTCCAGCCTTTCATTCCGCCTGACAGAGTAACGATGTTTGCACGGTCAACACCATTCTTGATCAGCATCTCTGTAGCTTTTTGCGCATATCTGTTACCAGAGTAGCAGATGATTGCATATTTCTGATCAGCAGAATCACCTGTGATTGCAGCTTTTGCATTTGCAAGTGCTGTAGCTTCGTCAGTTCCGTTTACAACACAGTCCATATCAGCGGAAACAGCACCAACGATGTGGCTTTTTGCGTAATCAGCAGCTTTACGTGCATCGATCAATTTGTAAGACTGTGTACTGTCGATGTCAGCTTTTAAGTCAGCAGCAGAGATTTTCACGCTGGATGTCTGGAATCCTGTCCATCCGGCAGCTCCACCTTCGAGAACAATGATTCTGTTCTCACTTACACCGATTTCTTTTAAGTAATTGACAGCTTTGTTTGCATATTTGTTACCAGAATAGCATTCTACAACATAGAATTTATTCGGGTTAGCTGTTACAGCAGCCTGAAGGTTTGCTTTAGACTGCTCGTTAGACAGGTCAGTACCGGTTGTATCACGAAGCGGTGTAGAAACAGCCTGTAAAATATGTCCTGCAGCATAAGCATTTACATCGCGGAGGTCAAATACTACGAATGGAGTATTGCCTGCATTTAAATTTGCTTCTAACTGAGCAGATTTCATGCCATTTACAAAATCAAATCCACCTGTGGACTTGTAAGATTTAACACAGTAATTGTCATAATCCCATCCACCGGCATCTTTTTTCATTCCACCTGTTAATGTGAAAATATTTTTGTTGCTAATACCAGCTTTGATCATAATCTCAGTAGCTGCCTGTGCATAGCGGCTTCCGGAATTGCATACAACTGCATATTTTGTACCTGCAGGATCATTTTTGATTGCAGCTTCAATATTCTTTGTAGCAGATGCCACATCAGTACCTGATACAGCACCGTCAACGTCAGCAGAAACAGCACCGGCAATATGAGATTCAGCATATTTAGCAGCCTGACGTACATCTAAGATTTTGTATTCCTGTTTTCCGTCGATGTCAGCTTTTAAGTCTTCTTTTGAAACATAGTTGTATGGAGCTTTGTTTCCATCAACAGCGATTGTAATTGTTACAACAGTACCTGCTTTCGGAAGGTTAGCGGAGTTTCCAATCGTAGTTCCACCCATTGCAACATCTTCACTTGCACAGATACCTGCATAACAGCTTGATGTACAGATTTCACATCCGGATGGGATAGCTTTCTGAACAGCACCGCTGTTCGCGTATACAATTGTTCCGGTATATGCTGACTTGTCAGCATTTTTAATAGTATCCTGCATTGCTACAGCATCATGTCCTGCCCAGGATACAGATACGTTTAATTTTGAGTAATTAGTGTTAGTGCCTTTCTTATCTTTTACAGAAGCGATAGACTCACCGTTATCTAATACAGTTTTTGAATTTGTATTCCATGCTGTTGCACCAAGTGAATCCAGTGCGTTAGCGAGGTCGATGCGGTCATTCAGACCTGTAAAAATAGGATTTCCCCCAGAAGCTCCAAGATTAGCAGTCACGAGATAATGCATAGTTGGTTTTTTAAATGCAGAAGCATTTAAGATACCTTTTAAAGTAACAGTTCTGGCGTCTTTGTCAACTTTCACCGGCTCAGTTACAGTAATAAGGCATGTAGCTTTCTTGCTTCCACCCTTTTCAGTAGCTGTAATAGTAGCCTGTCCTGCTGCGATACCTTTTACAACACCTTTGGAAGATACAGTAGCAACTTTTGTGTTGCTTGATTTCCATGTAACACCCTGGTTGTAGAATCCTGTAGCTCCTTTTACAGTAGCTTTTAAAGTTGTTGTTTTTCCGGAAGCTACTGTTTTGGAAGTAGTGTTCAGTTTAACAGAAGAAGCTTTCAGATCTTTTACTTTGATCTTGATTGTAGATTTTACTTTCTTGTTCTTCTTGGAAGTAGCAGTGATCTTTACAGTACCTTTTTTCTTACCGGTAACAGTGCCTTTAGAAGATACAGTAGCAATTTTCTTGTTGCTAGATTTGTAGGTTACAGATTTGCTTGCTTTAGAAGGTTTTACAGATTTAACAGAAACCTTCACTTTACCCTTGATATCTACTGTTTTAGAAGTAGCTTTGAGGGTAATCTTTGTTGGCTTTTTCGAAGCCGCCTCACTGTTCATGCCTGTAGAAGCTGCCATAGTAAGAACTACAGCAAGTGAGAGCATAAACAGGGAGATTTTTTTGATTGTTGTTTTCATAATAACAACCCCTCCTTGTCTTACCGTTAAAAACGGACACTTTGTATCTACTTAAGTATAGTTTCTTATATTAATATAAGCAAATTGATAATATCAATAAAACTACTAAATAATAGATAATATCTATAAGATGAAAAATAGCCTAAATTCCAGTAAAATCGTGGGATTTAGGCCATTTGCTAAATAAATTATTTATTAGCTTAAATAGAAGAAAAAGCAAGAATTTGACATTATCCTTCAATAGCAATCTGTTTCTTATTTTCTACGGCAGGTTTGGCTTCTTTTTTCAGAATGGTTAGTTTCAAAATGCCATGTTTGAAGCTTGCTTTAATATCTTCTTCAGTTACATCCTTGCCAACATAGAAACTTCTCTGGCAGGAACCGGCATAACGTTCACGACGGATATAATGTCCGGTTTCTTTTTCTTTCTTATCCTTCTCCAGTCCTTTTGCGGCACTAATCGTCAAATAACCATCGTTTAACTCAATGGTAAGCTCATCTTTCTTAAATCCAGGAAGGTCAATATCGAGAACATAACTGCCTTTTCTCTCGCGGATATCGGTCTTCATTAAGTTGTGAGCTCTGTGTCCGTAAAGTTTCTTCTCCATACGATGTTCATCTTTGTCATTATAAAATGGGAATCTGAAAAAATCATCAAATAAATTATCATTAAAAATACTAGGCATCATCATAAGTCATTCCTCCTTGAATCTCTATCTATATTATGTGCTACCGGAGCTTTTCACTCCGGCTATGAGCAACTTGTCGACTATAAGTTTAATTATAAGATTATCCTTCGATGGCAATCTGTTTTTTGCTTTCCACAGCAGGTTTAGCTTCTTTTTTCGGAATGGTCATCTTCAAAGTGCCATCTTCGAAACTTGCCTTAATATCATCTTCTGTGACATCTTTGCCAACATAGAAACTTCTCTGGCAAGAACCGCTGTAACGTTCACGACGGATATAATGTCCATCTTTATCTTTCTCATCGTTGTTTGTATCTGTGCTTGCGCTGATTGTCAGATAACCATCATTCAGTTCAGCCTTTACATTATCTTTCTGTACGCCCGGCATACTCATCGTCAGTTCGTAATCCTTTTCGTTTTCCTTAACATCTGTGTTCATAAGGCTTGTGTCACTATAACCCCATGCATTCCAATCATCATCAAAGAAATCGTCCAATAAGTTCTCTCCAAAAATACTAGGTAACATCATAAGTCATATCTCCTTTCAAAAGACATTCATAAAATATAATTAAGCACTGTCGGAGAATCCGATGTGTTGTTGTCTCATAGGAACATCTGGAATCAAGACCCTTTCTTTTTATCTCTCTTCCTTTGTTCTAGCTGTACTATAACATCTATTATTAGCACTGTCAAGAGGTGAGTGCTAATTTTTGGAAATTTTTTATTACCTGAAAAACAAACTTCTATTATGTAGCATATTTTTCTGCAAAGTAAAACAAGGGGTGGCATTTAGTCTTACAATCGTTTATCCTATAAGAAGTACAGTGCTTTCATGTTCTATTACACAGATATAATGTAAAACGTAAGATTCCAGACAGACAAAAGAAAGCGAAAACATATAGGGGATAAGAAAATGATAAGAAACATAGATATGAAAGAAATCTCGGATGGTAATTTATATACGGCAAATGACATGGTAAAAGCAGATTGCCAGGACTGCAAAGGCTGTTCTGCGTGCTGCCGTGGTATGGGTGATTCTATTGTGCTGGATCCTTATGATGTCTGGCAGATGAGTGCCGGGCTGGGTGAGACATTTGAAGAATTAATGGAAGGAAAGATCGCGCTCGGAGTTGTGGATGGCATGATCCTGCCGCATCTTGACATGAATGACGGGACGTTAGGCTGTCCATTCTTAAATGAAGCTGGCAGATGCAAGATTCATGCATTCCGTCCGGGAATCTGCCGGTTATTTCCGCTTGGACGATTTTATGAAGAAGATGGATTTAAGTATTTTTTGCAGATCCATGAATGTCAGAAGAAAGACCGAACGAAGATTAAGGTGAAAAAATGGCTTGGCATTGCAAATCTCAAAGCATATGAGAACTATATTACTTCCTGGCATGCATTTTTGAAAAACTGTGAGACGGCGCTTGCAGATTTGAGTGCTGAAGAAGTAAAGATTTTGCAGGTTTTCATTTTGCGGACATTTTATCAGACACCATATCAGGCAGAACTTGCCGCTGGGGATGCATTTTACAGTGAATATGAAAAACGCAGGGAACTGGTGCGGAAGAAGCTGGATTTATAATACAGAAAGTGAAGAAACAGGTGTAGGAAATATGAGAAATATTACAATCGGAATACTGGCGCATGTTGATGCGGGAAAGACAACACTTTCGGAAAGTATTTTGTATTTGAGTGGCAAATTAAAAACGTTGGGAAGAGTGGATCATAAAGATGCATTTCTGGATACGCATGAACTGGAGCGGAGCAGAGGAATTACGATATTTTCCAAACAGGCGGTATTTCCGCTTGATCCGTGGCAGGCGACTTTGTTGGATACACCGGGACATGTGGATTTTTCAGCGGAGATGGAGCGTACTTTGCAGGTCCTCGATTATGCGATTCTTGTGATCAACGGAGCAGACGGAATCCAGGGACATACAAGGACACTCTGGAGCCTCCTGAAACGCTACAATGTACCGGTATTTTTATTTGTAAATAAGATGGATCAGGAAGGAACAGACAGGAAATACCTGCTGGAAGAACTGAAAAATGGACTGGACGACCAGATTATGGCATTTGATGTAGAGAAAGATACTTCTTTCTATGAAAATGCAGCAATGGGAGATGACCGGGCGCTGGAAGAATACCTGGAGGCAGAGAAACTTACGGAAGAGACAATTGCTGGACTGATCATGGAAAGAAAGGTATTTCCGTGTTATTTTGGATCTGCGCTTAAAGTCGAAGGTGTACAGCAATTGCTGGACGGGCTGGCAGAGTATATGGAAACGAATGCAGATGAACCGGCAGATTTTGGCGCGCGTGTGTACAAGATTTCAAGAGATGATAAAGGAAATCGTCTGACACATATGAAAGTGACATCCGGGAAACTGAAAGTCAAAGAAGTTCTGGAAAATCATCCGGAAGATGGTGAACACTGGGAAGAGAAGGTGAACCAGATCCGCATTTATTCAGGGGATAAGTTTGAGGCAGTTCCGGAAGTTTTGGCTGGAACAATTTGTGCAGTGACAGGACTTAGTATGACAAAGCCGGGAGAAGGTCTCGGAGTGGAAGCGGAGAATGTAGAGCCGGTGCTGGAACCGGTACTGACTTATCAGGTGTTATTGCCGGAAGGATGCGATGTATCGGAAATGCTCCGGAATCTGCGCCAGTTAGAAGAGGAAGATCCCCTGCTTCGTGTTGTATGGAAAGAAGAACTGTCGGAGATTCACGTATGTCTGATGGGAGAAGTGCAGATCCAGATTCTGCATGAGCTGATCTTAGAACGCTTTGGCGTGGATGTAACATTTGGGGAAGGCAATATTGTATATAAAGAGACAATTACGAACCGCGTAGAAGGCGTCGGACATTATGAGCCACTGCGCCATTATGCAGAAGTGCATCTGATCATGGAACCGGGCGAGCCAGGAAGTGGTCTTACATTTGATACGATCTGCAGTGAGGATGATCTGGACAGAAACTGGCAGAGACTTATTTTCACACATCTGGAAGAAAGAGAGCACAGAGGCGTCCTTACTGGAGCGCCAATCACAGATATGAAAATCACGCTGGCGGCAGGAAAAGCACATTTAAAACACACGGAAGGCGGTGATTTCCGTCAGTCTACTTATCGCGCGATCCGGCAGGGACTGATGCAGGCGGACAGTGTGCTGTTGGAACCTTATTATGCATTTGAACTTGAGATTCCGGCTTCAGTAACAGGAAGAGCGCTGAATGATATGCAGAGGCTGGCAGCAGAGGCAGATGCGCCGCAGCAGGAAGGCGATCGGACACGGATCAAAGGGCTGGCACCGGTGGCAACCATGCGCGATTATCAGAGAGAAGTTGCAGCTTATTCTCATGGAGAAGGAAGGTTTGCTTGCGTATTTTCCGGATACCATCCTTGTCACAATGCAGAAGAAGTTATAGAGGCAATTGGCTATGATGCGGAGCGTGATATGGAAAATCCGACAGGTTCCGTATTCTGTTCGCACGGAGCAGGCTATTATGTGCCGTGGGATGAAGTGCCGGAGCATATGCATATAAAAAGCCAGCTTGCACGGATAGAGGCTGCCGAGAGACAGGCAGAAGAAGCAAAGATGGCAGAGAAAGAATTGAAAACTGCCGGGAATCAGAATCCAGGGGCAGGTGAGAAATATTCCAATACATGCAGAAGAAGTAATTTTGTCGGGAAGACGGCTCCGGGCGCCGGTTATGGAAGCTGGGAAGAAGAGAAAGAACTGGAAGAGATTTTCATCCGCACGTATGGAAAAATTGAGCGGAAATTATCGGATACTACAAGAACGGTTGCTACACCGGTGAAAAAGAAAAAATCGCAGGAGCATTTACCGGAATATTTGCTTGTAGATGGTTATAATGTCATTTTTGCGTGGGACGAGCTGAAAGAGCTGGCTAAAGACAGCATTGAAGCGGCGAGAGACCGATTGATGGATATTCTGTGCAATTATCAGGGATATAAAAAATGCACAGTGATCCTTGTGTTTGATGCATACAGAGTGGAAGGTCCGTATCTGGAAATCCAGAAATACCACAACATTCATGTTGTATTTACGAAGGAAGCGGAGACCGCGGATCAGTATATCGAAAAAGTTGTTCATGAAGTGGCGAAAAAATACCGTGTAACGGTAGTGACTTCCGATGGAATCGAGCAGGTTGTCACTGTTGGTCAGGGTGCAAATCTGATTTCTTCCAGAGAGTTTTATGAAGAAGTCGAGATTATGAAAAAAGAGCTGCGGGAAGAATACATCGAGCGTCATCATGGTGGGAAAAATTATCTTTTTGACCACATGGATGAGGAACTTGTCAAACGAATGGAGAAATTAAGACTGAGTGACGAAGAGATTGAGAAGTGGTAGAGAAATCAGTAGATGAAGAGGATTTTCCTATGCTATACTGAAAATATGATGGGAAAATTATGTGAGTACGAAGTACGGAACAATTCGGATAGCATCTTTTGAAGGTAATATCAAATTATGTTACAGGCAAAAGCTACATGAAAAAGGAGGAAGATCAGGGTATGAGAACTTTGAAATGGAGCAGCTGTAATACAAAATACGCAACTGTGAACAGCAAAGGAAAAGTTGTAGCAAAGAGAGCCGGTAAAGGTAAGAAAGTGAAGATCACTGCGCAGGCACTGGATGGAACCGGTAAGAAAGCAAGTGTGACGATAAAAAAAGGGGACGGGGATTTTCTAGAAAATCCCCGTCCCCTTTTTAAGACATTACCATATCACCGCGATAAAATATCGCCAAATTACATACCTCTGACTTGTTTATTGATCGCATCCTGCATCAGGCAGTAGTTGACAATGCCAAATCCCAAAATCCCGATGACCAGATACAGAATGTTGGAATTTCCCTGAATCCTGTTAATACGATCCGTGCGCTCACCCATTTTATACATCCAGTATAAGTTATAAATGTTACAAGTGACAATGGATAAGAGAAATACCATGCCGCCGGATGTCGCATATGGTTCACCGGCAAGAGCATTGATCTCGTCATTTAGTTTGATCATCCAGTAAATACCGTAAATTCCACACGTTACGATCGATAAGATTACACAAAGCGGAATGTTTCGTGGCGTGATAACAGAATTTTGCTGAAAATTGTTATTATAACCGGTATTTCCATAAGTATTGTTGGCATTATATGCATTATTTCCCGCATAATTATTGTTGGTATTGTAATTATTATCGGTATTGTAATTATTGGTATAGCCGTTATTATCAAAAGTTGTCTCTTTTTCGTTGGCAGAATGAGTGTAGCTGTACGCATTCTCATTTTCGGTTGTATTATCAGTCTGACTGGAAGTATCTGAGTAACTGTATGTGTAGGTATTCTCGCTTGCATGTTCGTCAGAATGAGAAGTTGCGTTTTCAGTAGCTGCATTTGAAGAAGTTCCCTCAGAATTCTCGCTTGTATGGGTGTCAGATGGGGAGTCAGCAGAAGCATCCTCCGGCGCAGTGTAAGCTGTCATAAACGGATTTTCAGGCATATGATTGCTATTGCCAGTGTCAGTCTGCTCAGCATTATTGGTAGAATCTGTTGTGTGATCGTTAAGATCTGCATTTGTCTCGCTATCAGAGAGTGGTGCCCCACACTCTGGGCAGTGTTTGTATGCGTCGTCGCAAGGGGCGCCGCATTTTCCACAAAATTTCATGGAAATTCCTCCTTATGTTCTGTGAATGAAAGGGAATCCGGTTAAAACCGGATTCCTTTAAAATTTATTTGTCTGTAATTTCGCTGTGTAGCTGCTGCAAGGATTTTACTTCGCCATTTCCATGTTCTTTCACATAGCGGATTCCTTTTGCAGTTGCTCTCGCAGCAGCAATGGTTGTCATGTAAGGAATCTTTGCCTTGATCGCAGCTTTACGCAGGTAACTGTCATCATTTACACTGTCTTTTCCGACCGGTGAGTTGACGATCAGGTCGATCTGACCATTGGTGATCGCATCCAGCGTGTTCGGACGACCGCCTTCGGAAAGCTTATTGATGCGTGTAACATCAATGCCGGCTTCCTTGATCAGCTCATAAGTATTTCCGGTAGCAACCAGTTTGAATCCATCATCAGCGAATGACTGAGCAATCTCTACAACTTCAGCTTTGTCTTTGCGGTTTACAGAAATCAGTGCCGTTCCGGAAAGCGGAAGCTTGGACTGTGTTGCTTCCTGTGCTTTGTAGAAAGCTTCTCCGTAAGTTTCGGCAAGTCCGAGAACTTCACCGGTAGAACGCATCTCAGGTCCTAAGATCGGATCAACTTCCTGGAACATGTTGAATGGGAAGACTGCTTCTTTTACTCCGAAATACGGGATATTTTGTTCTTTTAAGTCAGCAACCGGCGATTTGCGTCCGGTCAGTTCGGAAGTGATGATGTCTGTTGCAAGCGGTACCATACGGATGTTGCAAACCTTTGAAACAAGCGGTACAGTACGGGATGCACGCGGGTTCGCTTCCAGAACATAAACTTTTCCGTTTTCAATTGCATACTGCATGTTCATAAGACCTTTGACATGCATCTCTTCTGCAATCTTGCGTGTGTATTCTTTGATCGTCTGTACATTTTCTTCGGAAATGTGCACGGACGGGATAATACATGCAGAGTCTCCGGAGTGTACACCGGCAAGCTCAATGTGCTCCATAACAGCCGGTACAAATGCATGATTTCCGTCGCTGATCGCATCTGCCTCACATTCCAGTGCGTGGTTCAGGAAACGGTCAATCAGGATCGGACGATCCGGAGTTACGCCGACAGCGGCTTTCATGTATCCTTCCAGACTTTCGTCATCGTATACAACTTCCATTCCGCGACCACCGAGAACGTAAGAAGGACGAACCATAACCGGATAACCGATTTCTTTTGCAATGGCAAGTGCCTCTTCTACAGTAGTAGCCATTCCGGATTCTGGCATAGGAATCTCAAGTTTATCCATCATTTCGCGGAAAAGATCACGGTCTTCTGCAAGGTCGATAACAGATGGAGAAGTTCCGAGAATCTTCACACCGTTTCTTTCCAGATCAGCAGCCAGGTTAAGCGGTGTCTGTCCGCCGAACTGTGCAATAACACCAACCGGTTTTTCCTTTTTGTAAATGCTTAATACATCTTCCAGTGTCAGTGGCTCAAAGTATAATTTATCAGAAGTATCATAATCTGTAGAAACTGTTTCCGGGTTACAGTTTACAATAATTGTCTCAAAGCCGAGTTTCTTGAGTGCTAAAGCTGCGTGTACACAGCAGTAGTCAAATTCGATACCCTGTCCGATACGGTTTGGACCGCCGCCAAGGATCATAATCTTCGGTTTATCTGTATTTACCGGATTCTTATCTTCAGCGTTGTAAGTAGAGTAGTAGTAAGCGCTGTCTTCGGTACCACTTACGTGTACACCTTCCCATGCTTCTTCGCATCCAAGTTCGATTCTGCGGTTACGGATATCGTCTTCCGGAACTTCCAGGATCTGGCTTAAATATTTATCTGAGAAACCGTGTTTCTTTGCGGCAACGAGTGCATCATCTGCCGGAAGAGCTCCTTTCTTCGCAGCAAGTGCTTCTTCTTCGTCTACCAGTTCTTTCATCTGCTCAATGAAATATGTTTTAACTTTTGTAAGATCATAGATCTCTTCAATTGTAGCACCTTTGCGGAGCGCTTCATACATAATGAAATGACGGTCGCTGGATGGTGTAATGAGCATTTTCAGAAGCTGATCTTTGCTCATGTTGTTGTAGTCTTTGGCATAACCAAGACCGTAGCGTCCGGTCTCGAGACTGCGGATTGCTTTCTGGAAAGCTTCTTTGTAAGTCTTTCCGATACTCATAACTTCGCCGACTGCACGCATCTGTGTTCCGAGTTTGTCTTCTACACCTTTGAATTTTTCAAATGCCCAGCGTGCAAATTTGATAACAACATAATCGCCGTCCGGAACATATTTATCCAGAGTTCCGTATTTGCCGCATGGAATATCTTTTAAAGTTAATCCGGAAGCCAGCATTGCAGACACAAGTGCAATCGGGAAACCGGTAGCTTTGGAAGCAAGAGCTGAAGAACGGGAAGTACGCGGGTTGATCTCGATAACGACAATTCGGTCGGAAACCGGATCATGTGCAAACTGTACGTTCGTTCCACCGATAACTTCTACGGAGTCAACAATTTTATAAGCCTGCTCCTGCAGACGTTTCTGACACTCTTCGGAAATCGTCAGCATCGGAGCTGAACAGAAGGAATCTCCTGTATGTACGCCAAGAGGATCGATATTCTCAATAAAGCAGACGGTGATCATATTGCCTTCTGCATCACGGACGATCTCTAATTCCAGCTCTTCCCAGCCGAGCATGGATTCTTCTACAAGTACCTGTCCGACAAGACTTGCCTGTAATCCTCGTGCCATAACGGTTTTTAATTCTTCTTTGTTATAAACAAGTCCGCCGCCGGCGCCTCCCATAGTGTAAGCCGGACGAAGAACAACCGGATAACCAAGTTCGTCTGCAATGGCAAGACCTTCTTCTACGCTGTAAGCAACCTGGCTTTTGGCCATTTCGATGCCCAGTGCATCCATGGATTTCTTAAATTCGATACGGTCTTCACCACGTTCAATGGCATCCACCTGTACACCGATAACCTGTACATTATATTTGTCCAAAACCCCTTCTTTGGCAAGTTCGGCGCAGAGGTTCAGTCCGGACTGTCCTCCAAGGTTCGGAAGCAGTGCATCCGGGCGCTCTTTGGCAATGATCTGTTCCAAACGGTCTACGTTCAGAGGTTCAATATAGGTGACATCGGCTGTTTCCGGATCTGTCATAATCGTAGCCGGGTTTGAGTTTACCAGTACGATTTCATACCCCAGCTTACGCAGTGCTTTGCACGCCTGTGTTCCGGAATAGTCAAACTCGCACGCCTGTCCGATGATGATCGGGCCGGAGCCGATGATTAGTACCTTGTGAATATCTGTTCTCTTTGGCATATCGTGATTCCCTCCTGTGACATGTAATGTAAAAATCTCTTGTTCTATTATATAGATAGAACAAGAGATTGGCAAGAACACATCTTATAAACTTTTTAATATTTATACAAAATAATGAATAAATAATGAATAAATAATGCATAAGTGATAACAGCTAAGGAAGTTCCACAATTACCGGAAATAGTTTTATTTATATTTTTTCTCTAATGAAAAGCCGTGTCCACGCACTTCACTGACATGGCTTACAACAACGAAACTTTCCGGATCAATCTCGCGGATGATCTTTTCAATCCGTGGAAGCTCGCGGTTGGAGATTACGCTGAAGATCATCTGGGTTGGCTCATCCATATAACCGCTTCGGGCAGACAGGGCTGTCACGCCGCGGTCCATTTCTGTAATGATTGCCTGACGGATCTTTTCGTGTTCGTTGCTCATGACTTTCACTTCGATACGTGTTGTGCCAAAGACGAGTAATTTGTCGAGTACAATCGTGTAGATCATGACAAGGATGATTCCGTAGAGTACATTGTCAACCGGGTTATAAGCTGCCTGGAAGATTAGAATTGTAAAGTCAAATACATACAGACTTACAGATACCGGGATGCGGAAAAAATGATTCAGCACCAGCGGTGGGATATCCATACCACCGGTGGAAGCACCGCTCCGGATGACAATGGCAAGTCCAATGCCGATACCGAGTCCGGAAAAGATGGTACACAACAGCACATTGTCAGTCAGCACCAAATCACCGAAGAGTCGGTTGAAAAATTCCAGTGAGATCGGATAAGCGAATGTACTGATGATCGTTGTCAGGGCAAATTTTTTACCAAGAACGATGAAACCTAAGAGCAGCATTGCGATATTAAAAATTAAAATAACGCCGGAAATATTAAACCCGGTATAATGTTTTACGGCAAGTGCGATACCGGTTGTACCACCGGTCATCAGGTCAGAAGGGAGAAGGAACAGTTTTAATGCCAGAGCATAGATCATATTCCCCAAAATGACCACAAGTACAGACATGATTTTCTGAAAAACAGTTTCTTTCTTATGCATAGATAATTCTCCTCTTTTGTTTTATTTTATGTTGTCGGCAACCTCTGAACCGACACATATATTTTCCTGGTCAGCTGCTTCAAAATCAGCATACATATTTCCCTATTCAGCTGCTTCAAGATCGACAGGTATCGTTTCCAGTGCAGCTGTTTCAAGACCGGCAAGCAGATTCATAGGTTTAAAGCAGAAATGATTGCAACAATGAGAAAAGAAACTCTTCCCGCAAAGCTTCTGGCAAACTGATCACCATATGCATCCCTAAGATCCGGGATCAGTGCTGAAAATAGGTTCAGAAAGCGGGTGAAAAACAGGCTTAACGGAAATTGTAAAAGATCCAGAAGAAGCCGGAACTTCAGATTTTCTTTCTTCTTATTATATAAATATTCTATTGAGGTTCATAACGGACAAAATGCCCAACATTTCTATCATATCACAAAACTTGCTTTCTACGCCAGAAAATATTATATTAGTGCCAGACGCTTTTTTTAATTAAGATATAAAAACAAAACATTATATAGCTATGTTCGACAGCAAAAGGAGAGACAATATGGAAATCAGTATTTTATTAATGAAACAGATTGCAGAACTATTTCTGATGATCCTGATGGGTTACCTGGTAGTGAAAGCCGGTATTGTAACGGCTGAGGATAGTAAAGTGCTATCTAAAATTGTATTGTATCTGGTAATTCCGTGTGTGATCATTCATGCGTTCCAGGTAACCTATACGAAAAATACGGTAAAGGAATTAGAACTTGCATTTGCGGCATCGGTCTTATTGCAGATCATTTTGCTGATCGCAGTATGGGCAATTGCAAAAGCTTTGAAAATGGATGAAGTAGAATTGGCATCGGTATATTATTCAAATTCAGGAAATCTGATCGTACCTTTGGTAACATTTATCCTGGGTGAAAAATGGGTGCTCTGCGGCTGTGTTTTTATGAGCGTGCAGCTGGTGTTTATGTGGACACACGGGAAAAAGATCATCAGCAGAGAAGAGGGAACGGATTGGAGAAAGATCGTATTTAATATCAATATGATCGCAGTTGTCCTGGGAATTGTTTTATTCTTTTTACAGATTAAACTTCCGGAAATCGTGGATGGAACAATGAGTGCGGTTGGTGTTATGATCGGACCGGCGAGCATGATCGTTACAGGAATGTTACTTGCCCAGATGAGCCTGCGACAAGTGTTTGCGAATAGACGGATTTATTTTGTGACAGCATTAAGACTTGTGGTTGTACCGATGATATCCTTACTCCTATTAAAATTCAGTCATCTGATCAGCTGGCATCCGGATGGAAAGAAGATATTGCTTGTTGTCTTTCTGGCGGTGATCACACCTTCTGCATCAACGGTAACGCAGATGTGTCAGGTGTATGGAAATGATTCAAATTATGCAAGTGCAATTAATGTGATGACAACATTGTTATCCATTCTGACAATGCCGCTAATGGTATATGCATTTGAAGTTTTAATGTAAAATACGGTTTGTAAAAGACATATCTATTTGTCTATATGATAAATTTGTATTAATAAGTGGAAAACCAAGTAAAACAGAGCGTTTCGGTGGGTTTAACATATATAGACACAGTCTATATTTACAATGATATATTCGCAATATCAATTATACGAAATACAGATTTGATGATACAATGAACGTGAGTAACTAGAAAAGAGAGGATAATAACATGTGTCAGAATGAGAGAGTAAAAGATGCAGACAAATGCATCCACTGTCATGTCTGTCAGGAGAATTGTTCCTTTTTGAAAAAGTATGGTCTTGATATAGGTGATACTGAAAAGCTTAATAAGCTTGCGTATCACTGTTTTTTATGTGGCAAATGTTCAGAAGTCTGTCCGGTGGGGATTGACGGACAGGGAATCATTATGGATATGCGCAGAGCCAGCGTTGCATCTGACGAAGGCGCGCGGGTGAACAAAGAGTACAAGCGGACCATTTCTGAAAAAAAGGAATATTCATATCGCAATTATAGGCATGTGACAGAGAAGAGTGTGTTGTTTCCGGGATGCAATTTTCCGTCTGTATATCCGAAGACAACAAAAGTTCTGGTGGAATTGTTTGAAAAAGAAGCTGGGATCGGTGTTGTCTATGACTGCTGTGGAAAACCAATCGCAGATATAGGAATGGAAGTCGAAGAGGAACGTATTATGCAGGGAATTCAGAAGCGCATGGATGATGCGGGGGTGACAGAGGTCATTACGATGTGTCCGAACTGTTATGCATTTCTGAAGCCAAGGCTTACGATCCGTGTAGTGAACATTTATCAGAAATTAAAGGAACTGCATCTGGGTGAGAAGTGTCTGACCGGCGGTACGATGTTTCGTCCATGCCCGGACAGAGAAAAGGGAGAATGGCTCACAGACATTGAGGCTTTTTCAGACGCAGAATTTCAGACATTGGAGGATATCCAGTGCTGTGGCCTTGGCGGACAAGGCTGCGCCAAAGAACCGGAGATAGCAAAAAGCTTTGCTGAGACAGTGAAGAAGTATCCGCAGACGATTTATACATATTGCGGATCCTGTGCAGGCAATCTGACCAGAAACGGCTGTAAGCAGGTACGTCACGTCCTGCCGGAGATTCTGGGAACAAAAGAAAAACCGGATACGATCAAATCCCTGATCAATCGTATGCGGACAAAGTATCTATAGAAACAAGAGAGAACAAAAGGAAACAAAGAAAAAGGAGAACAAGAGGTGGAAACAAAAAAACAAAACAAATGGCTCAGTAAGATTATAGTAATCGTGTTGATTGTAGGATGTGTGGCAGTTTATTTCTGCGTACCGAGTGTAAATAAGCTGATGAATCGTATTTTTGCAGCATTTGCAAGCGGCGACTTTACCGTTGTCAAAGAATTCGTTGCATCTTACGGTGCATATGCAGCAGCTGTGTCTTTTGCATTGATGATCTTACAGTCTGTAGCAGCCCCGCTTCCGGCATTCCTGATCACATTTGCGAACGCAAACTTATTCGGATGGTGGCAGGGAGCGATTCTTTCCTGGTCAAGTGCGATGGCAGGATCAGTGCTTTGCTTCTATATCGCAAGAATTCTGGGAAGAGATGTAGCTGAGAAGCTTACAAGCAAAGCAGGACTTCAGCAGATCGATGTCTTCTTTGAGAGACATGGAAATTTAAGTATCCTGATCGCAAGACTTCTGCCGTTTATTTCATTTGATTATGTAAGTTATGCAGCAGGTCTTACATCTATGTCTTTCTGGGGATTTTTCGTAGCTACAGGAATCGGACAGCTTCCGGCAACCATCGTTTACTCTTATGTAGGTGGTATGCTGACCGGAGGAGCGAAACTGCTCGTAACAGGACTTCTGATCTTATTTGCTTTATCAGGTCTTATCGTTCTGTTCAAACAGTTATATAATGAAAAACAGAAAAAGAAAACAAAATAATTTTATAATATCAAAGGTTTATGACTGTGATTTTAATCAGGTGATCGATCTGCCGATCGGATCGAAAGTAACGATTATGGACCTTGTAGGGACTCCGTATAAAAAGCGTAAGATTCTGTTTGACAAACATTGTTATGCCTGTGTGGCGGGACAGGGTTCCAGTTGAGGCGGCAGTACGACATAACAGGTTGTTATGCAGGAAAATAGAAATAAAGGAGACAAGAATATGAACCGGATGGCAAATGAAATTAAAGACAACTTTATAAAAGGATATGACTGTTCACAGGTAGTGTTCCGTCATTTTGCAGAACGGTTTGACTTAAGTGAAGACGAAGCAAACCGTATTGCTGCCTGTTTTGGAGGTGGCATGATGTTAGGATCTGTCTGTGGTGCTTATACCGGAGCGCTGATGGCGATCGGTATGAAGTATGGACACACAAAAGAAGAAGGACTGATGGACCAGAAGAATGTCATGATCGGAAAATATATGGAGTTCAAGAATCGTTTTGAACAGGAATATGGTTCTGTAAACTGCAAAGAGATCATCGGTTATGATGTGTCTACACCGGAAGGACTTCAAGGAGCATTAGACAGCGGAAAGATGACAGAGTTCTGTCCGTGTCTTGCAGAAAAGGTGATCCAGATCACAGAAGAAATATTAAACGAAGATTAAGAGGAGAAATGGTATGAAGAAGTTTATCAGATGTATGGGTGTCGGACTGCTGGCTATGATGCTTGTAGTCGGATGCGGAAGTAAAGCAAAAGGAGTATCGGACGACGATTTGGTTTCCAAGGATTCTTTTAAAGGAGAATACCTGATAACTGCAAAAGAAGCGAAGAAACTGATGGGCGATGACAATGTAATTTTTCTTGACTGCCGTGGCGAGAAATATTCTAATAAAGAGACGATCAAGGGTGCAGCAGCTACAAGCTGGCAGGCACTTGGAACATGCGAAGACAAATATGGCAAGCAGGGCGATGAGAACTGGGGAAAAGTTCCACAGCCTGCAGAGCTATCTAAAAAACTCAGCAACCTCGGCCTTGATCCGAACAAAGAAATCGTTCTCTTAGGTGAGACACTTGGAGGATGGGGAGAAGATGCCCGTGTTCTCTGGGAGCTGCGCGTAGCAGGTTACACAAACCTTAAGATGGTTGACGGTGGATACGAAGCGCTGGTAAATGCCGGAGCTGAGACACAGAAAGGACCTTCCAAGTTAGACAAAGTAGATGTGAAGATCGACAAACTTGACATGACACATGACATGGAAACAGAAGAACTTCAGAAGAACTACAAAGATTACAAGATTGTGGATGTTCGTACAGATGAAGAGTATGAAGGTGCTAAGAAATATAACGAAGCAAAAGGCGGACATCTTCCGGGAGCAATCCACATTCGTTATACAGATCTTTTCCGTGAAGACGGAACATTAAGATCACAGGCTGACATTGATAAGATGTTAAAAGATGCGGGCATTTCCAAAGATGACAAGATCGTAACTTATTGTACAGGCGGTATTCGTTCCGCATATATGCAGCTTGTACTTGAAATGGCAGGATGCAAGAATACATGGAACTATGACCAGTCATTCTGGAGATGGGCTGTAGTCGGAGATGTTGAAAAATAGGAATTAACAAATTATCAGTGATTGAAAGATGATAATTCAAGAGCAATCACATCCGTTTTAAGAGAGTCGGTTATGCGACTGAATAAAAATTGGGTGTGGTTGCTCTTTTTATCTTATTACGTGTTTTGTGCAAAAGTATATGGCGTAAATAAAAAGCCAGCAAATCAGCTGGCTTTGATAAAATATATAACATGTAATATAGTGTATTACCTTACATTGGGTCAGATAATATTTACATTTATATCCGTCCGTCGATTTATTGTAAAACATTCAGTTTCACATTCTTCTTACGAAGGAAGATACTTGCGACTGCGCCTAGTACCATCAGAATAATTCCGACAGTCAGAAGAACTCGTCCGATTCCATAATGAACCATAGAAGAAAACTGCTGTAATTTATCGGCGGCATCTTTGTATTCCATAAGAAGGAAGAAAACACCGACACATGATCCAATCAGGCTGATAATATCAATACGGAAGAAGTTAATAACCGCCACTGCCAGGATCACTGCAAGAAATAATTTTCCGTCATTAGTATCAAAAAGAGTGACTGTCTGGGAAAAACCAAGAATAGATACCGTGGCAAAAGTCATAAACATGGATATAAATGCAAGGAAGCATCCAATCCAGGTGACAATATTTCCAATTGTAAAATTTCTGCGTACTTTTGGTGCAGGAGCTGTTGTCATATCAGAGGCGGTATAATTCATTGAACCTGCTACAGAAGATTTTGTGTGGTTTATTGTCTGTGTTGGATGTGTGTGGTTATGCGATGCTGTTTTTGCAGTCTGCTGAGTTCGATGTTCGTGGTTATGTGGTGTAGGATGTGCAGCCTCATTGTGTGGTGTCTGCTTGTGTGACGTTGTAGCTTCGAAATGCTGCTGTGTATGTTGAGCTTTAGCAGAAACAGGGGTTCCGCAGTCGGGGCAGAATTTTGCACCATCTGTCAGCTGCTTTCCACAGTGTTTACAAAACATAATAATTCTCCTTTGTGTTCGTTAAGTTTTAGCTTAGTTTAGCATTGATAGCATAAAAATGCAATTTCCCTTTTAAAATTTACGGAGATTCTTCATAATGCTAATATTTACAATGATATTTTACTATGATAAAATTTATATAATGCCAGGGTCAAAAGCCTGAAACCACGACGTGCTTGCACGGGAGTGGTTTTACGGCTTAATGACCCTGACATCATTTACATGATACCAAAGCAGCACGGAACAATCCGAGGGTATCATAGTTATCGATAGAGCCTGCATATCCGCAGGAACTATACAGGAATGAGGAGGAAGAAAGATAGTGTTTTGTACGAAATGTGGGGCGAAACTGCCCGATAACGCAAAGTTTTGCCCGAAGTGTGGCAATCCATGCACAATAAAAAAGCAGTTTTCTGAGCAGGTGAATCAGACTTTCCGGTCAACCGAACGGAAAATGGAAAGTGAGATACACAATGTAAAACAGAGCTTTAGCAGTAATAATCAGATGCCGGCAGGAAGAAAAGAGAGACTGCAGGATGACAGAAGTCTTGCCATATACATACTGCTGTCGATCGTTACCTGTGGAATTTACAGTTATTATTTCATATATAAGATGGCGCATGATGTGAACATTGCATGTGAAGGAGATGGAGAGATGACGTCCGGCCTGGCTGCATTTATTATATTGTCATTCCTGACCTGTGGAATTTATTCATTCTACTGGTCTTATAAAATAGGAAACAGGCTTTGCACCAATGCACCGCGCTACGGAATGACATTTCCAGAGAACGGAACAACTGTATTAGTGTGGGATCTGATCGGAATTTTATTATGTGGTTTGGGACCGTTTGTTGCAATGCACATCCTGATTAAGAACAGTAACCGGATTTGCAATGCATATAACAGACAGAACAATTTATAACAGATGAGAGACATTTAGGGCTGTTATATGCTTTGCGAAAGCAGATCTTGAAAAGATATAGGGAGGACGACATATGGCGATGCTGGATAAAATGAAAGACTCAATCAATGCCGCTGGTCAGGGAATATCAACAAAAATAAAAGATGGACTGGAGAGTGAGCGGATTTCTGCGAAAATCAGAGATGACGAGAAGATGATAGAGAAACTCATATATCAGGTTGGTGTGCAGTGTGTGAAACGGCACGCAGAGGAAACGGGAACCGAATATGAAGAATTATTTGCTGAGATCCGTAGATTGCGTGCACAGATTGAGAAAGAAAAAGAAGAACTGCGTCTGGCTACAGAAGTAAAACCATGTTCACAGTGTGGATATGGCAATAAGATAAGTTCCAAATTCTGTGTAAAATGTGGCTCTTCATTGACGGTAAAAGAGAATCTGGAAGCCTCAAATATAAAAGAAAAATATTGTACAAACTGCGGTTTCAAAAATGATGGTGACGCTCTGTTCTGCATTAACTGTGGAAATAAACTGGAAGAAGAGAGCCGACAGACAATGCCGGAGCCAGAGCCGAAAAATATAAGGATGCCGGAGCCGGAGTCAGAAATGCTGGCAGAAGCAATATCGGAGAATGTGCCGGAATTAAAAGCAGAGTCTGAATCTGAGCCGGAAGTACTGGCAGATATTGAAGAAGCTCTGGAAGAGACAGCGCAGGAGATTACGGAAGAAGAACTGAAAGAAGAAAAAATAAAAGAAGAAAATTAAGAATAATAAGGAAAGAAAAAGTACGGAGGAAGAAGTAAGATGGGAGAGAGAGCAAGATTTTGTCCTAACTGCGGCCGGCCGATAGAGCCGGGTGCAATGTTCTGTGCACATTGTGGACACAAAACAGAAACCGAAGAGGCACCGGCTGTACATGAAACACCAGATGCAAATGAGGAATTTGCAACCGAGTGGCCGGACGAGCAGGAAGAAAGAGTACAGAAGAATGAGCCGAAAGGATCAAAAAATCTGGTTATTATACTTGGCATTGTATGTGCTGTTATGGCGGTGGTGATTATCGCACTCGTTGTATTTGGACTTGGAAGGTCCCCAAAAGAGACAAAACCAGAGACAAAAACGGAAACAACAGAGCAGAAAGAGCCGGAAAAAAAGGAAGTAAAAGATTCCAATGAGCCAAATGATTCTATAAATCAGGCGATTACACTGGAAGAAGGAAAACCAGTGACCGGCTATATCGATTCCAAAGATGATGTGGACTACTTTGTGATTTCGACACAAAAAGAAGGTACTGCGGAAGTGAAGTTCAGTTATACACCATCCAATGACCAGGGTGGACTTGGCTGGAAAGTAAATTATCCGGATAAAGGAACAACTAAGACAGAACTGTGCATGCTTGGAGAAGGAACGAAAACATTGAAGTTTGAACTTCAGAAAGGTGATAACTATATTTTTGTTACCGGTGATACCGAAGCTTCTAAGAAAATCGAAGACGTAGTGACAGAAACACCGTATTATATCACGGCTGAGAGTATCAAAATAAAACAGACAGCAAAGAAAAAGACGAATAACAATGCAAATAACCGTGGCAATACAAGTAAGATCATTGTTATCAATCCATATGATAATCAGAGACACTATATCAGTTCCAGCGGTTATGTAATTCCGTATAGTTCGGATTATCTGCTTGATTATTCAGATATCAGCGGGCTTTCCAGTGCGGAACTCAGACTTGCAAGAAATGAAATCTATGCAAGAGAAGGCCGTCTGTTTGATGATCAGTCATTACAGGTATATTTTGATTCACAGGCATGGTATAACGGATACATTGCTCCGAAAGATTTTAAAGATTCTTATTTAAGTCCGATAGAAAAGAAGAATGTAGATTTCATCAAGAAATATGAATAAGAAGAGCATAGTATTTATTAAGGAATACAAATAAAAAGAACAAACAAGAAACGCGGCAGGCGAAAATCTGTCGCGTTTCTTATTTTACATAGTTTTTACAATCCCGCGATTTTGGATTTTACAATCGACCTGTATGATACATAACTGTAAAGAACATATTGCAAAATATCCAAATCAAAGGAGACAAAGAAAATGAAATTGAAAAAGTTTATTACAGTAGTAGCAATGACAGCAATGGTCGGAACACTTGCAGTAGGATGTGGAAAATCCGACAGTAAAGATAACGGCAGTGATAAGAAGAGCGAGTCAAGTTGGGATTCATCAAACGATATCACAATCTTATCCAGAGAAGATGGCTCAGGAACGAGAGGAGCCTTCATTGAACTGTTCGGCATTGAAGAAGAGAAAAACGGTGAGAAAGTGGATATGACAACAGATGAAGCACAGATCACAAACAGCACATCTGTTATGATGACAACAGTGGCAGGCGATGATTATTCTATCGGTTATGTATCACTCGGATCTCTGGATGACAGCGTAAAAGCACTGAAGATTGACGGAGCTGAGGCAACAGCAGAGAATATCAAAGCAGGAAAATACAAAGTATCCAGACCATTCAACATTGCAGTAAAGAAAGATATGAAAAATGAAGTTGCAAAAGATTTCATCAATTATGTGATGAGTGAAGAAGGACAGAAAATCGTATCTGATAACGGATATATTCCGGTAGATGGAGCAAAACCTTACTCAGGAAAAGAAGTTTCCGGTAAAGTAGTTGTCGGTGGATCTTCTTCTGTATCACCGGTTATGGAAAAACTGATCGAAGGTTACAAAGCAGTAAACAGCAAAGCAAATGTAGAACTTCAGACAACAGATTCTACAACAGGTATGACTTCAACAATCGATGGAAGCTATGATATCGGAATGGCATCCCGTGACCTGAAAGATGATGAAGCCGCTAAATTACAGAACACAGTCATCGCAACAGATGGTATTGCGGTCATCGTAAACAAGAACAACACAACAGATGAACTGTCAGCAGATCAGGTAAAGACCATCTACACCGGCGATGCAACCACATGGGATGAGGTAGTAAAATAATATGAAAAGAAAAGCATTGACTGAAAGAGTCATGCAGGTAATCTTCTTTGTTGCCGCCTGTGCTTCGGTGCTGGCGGTAGCACTCATTTGTATTTTTCTATTTGCAAATGGTATACCTGCAATGAAGGAAATCGGATTTGTAAAATTCCTGACGGGAACGCTCTGGCGCCCTAAGAACGAGATCTTTGGTATTTTCCCGATGATCGTAGGAAGCTTATATGTTACAGCAGGAGCGATCATTATCGGTGTCCCGATTGGAATATTAACAGCAGTATTTATGGCGTACTACTGCCCGGAAAGAATCTATAAACCTTTAAAAGCAGCAACGGAACTTCTTGCCGGAATTCCTTCTGTTATTTACGGATTCTTCGGACTGGTTGTAATTGTACCGTTAGTCAGAGAGTTTGGCCGGAATATGGGATTTCATGGAAATGGAAACAGTATTCTGACTGCGTCTATTTTACTTGGAATGATGATCTTGCCAACTATTATCGGACTTACAGAGTCTTCGCTTAGAGCAGTCCCGGAACAGTATTATGAAGGGGCAGTGGCACTTGGAGCTACTCACGAACGTTCTATTTTCAGAGTTGTCATTCCGGCAGCAAAATCCGGAGTGATCGCAGCACTGGTTCTTGGGATTGGCCGTGCAATCGGAGAAACGATGGCAGTTATCATGGTTGCAGGAAACCAGGCAAGAATGCCGGAAGGCATTTTCCGCGGTGTGCGTACACTGACAGCCAATATCGTAATTGAGATGGGATATGCAGCAGGACTGCACAGAGAAGCGCTGATCGCAACAGGCGTTGTGTTGTTCGTATTTATTCTGATATTGAATTTCAGCGTAGCACTTTTAAAGAGGAGGAGTGAACATGAGTAGACAGGGAGGTTCTGTAAAAGAAAAACTGAAAAGCTACAAACGGACACCGGGCTCTTTCATCGTAATGCTTTTAGTTTTGATTGCAGCAATTATTACATTTGCAGCGTTACTTTTTCTGATTGCCTATATTCTGGTCAATGGAGTACCGTATCTGAAACCGTCACTGTTTTCATTTACCTATACTTCTGACAATGCATCACTTATGCCGGCGCTTATCAACACATTGCTCATGACAGCGTTATCACTTCTGATCGCAGTTCCGCTTGGTATATTTTCAGCAATCTACCTTGTGGAATATGCAAAACGTGGAAATAAATTCGTAGAAATCATAAGACTGACGACGGAGACGTTACAGGGAATCCCGTCTATCGTATATGGCCTGTTTGGTATGTTGTTCTTTGTAACATTCTGCCACTGGGGATTCTCCATTCTCGCAGGAGCATTTACATTGTCAATTATGGTATTGCCGCTGATCATGCGTAGTACAGAGGAAGCACTGAAATCTGTGCCGGATTCTTACAGAGAAGGAAGCTTTGGATTGGGAGCCGGAAAACTTAGGACGGTATTTCGGATTGTTCTTCCGTCGGCAGTGCCTGGAATCCTTGCAGGAGTGATTCTTGCAGTCGGACGTATTGTCGGAGAAACAGCGGCACTTATCTATACTGCAGGAACACTGGCAAAGATGCCAAAGAATGTAATGAGTTCCGGACGAACACTGGCAGTTCATATGTATAATCTGGCAAGTGAAGGACTTTATATGGATCAGGCATATGCAACCGCTGTTATTCTGCTTGTCCTTGTAGTTGTCATTAACACACTGTCAGGAATTGCAGCGAAGAAACTTACAAAATCGTAAGAACAGACAGATTTAGGAAAATAAAAGAGGAACAGTCATGAGTAAAATTAGTATTAGTAATATGAATCTTTATTATGGCGATTTCCATGCGTTAAAAGATGTGAATCTGGAAATTGAGCCAAATAAAATCACAGCATTTATCGGACCGTCCGGCTGTGGTAAATCAACACTTTTAAAATCTATCAACCGGATGAATGATCTGGTAGAAGGCTGCCGGATCGAAGGTGATTTAAGACTGGACGGTAAAGATATTTATAAAGATATTGATGTAAACCTGCTTCGTAAACGTGTTGGTATGGTATTCCAGAAACCGAATCCGTTTCCGATGAGTATCTATGACAACATCGCATTCGGACCGCGAACACATGGAATCCATTCCAAAACAAAACTGGATGATATTGTGGAAAAATCGCTCCGCAGTGCGGCCATTTGGGATGAATGTAAAGACCGTCTGAAAAAGAGTGCGCTTGGAATGTCCGGCGGACAGCAGCAGAGACTCTGTATTGCCCGCGCGCTGGCAGTACAGCCGGAAGTGCTTCTGATGGATGAGCCGACATCCGCGCTGGATCCGATTTCAACATCGAAGATCGAAGACCTTGCGATGGAATTGAAAAAAGATTATACTATTGTCATGGTAACACACAATATGCAACAGGCTGTGCGTGTATCAGATAATACTGCCTTTTTCCTGTTAGGAGAAGTGATTGAATACAATGAAACGGAAAAATTGTTCTCGATTCCATCAGATAAGAGAACAGAAGATTATATTACAGGGAGGTTTGGTTAAGATATGCGTAATAAGTTTGATATGCAGTTGGATTTATTAAATGAGCAGCTCACACATATGGGTGAATTATGCGAAGTTGCAATCAACAGAGGAACAGAAGCACTGAAAAAAGGAGATTTAAAACAGGCAGCAGAAGTCATTCGTGCGGATGAAGAGATTGATCAGATGGAAAAAGATGTTGAGAGACTGTGCCTGAAACTTCTTTTGCAGCAACAGCCGGTGGCAAGAGATTTAAGGCAGATTTCTGCGGCTCTTAAGATGATCACCGATATGGAACGAATCGGTGACCAGGCATCAGATATTGCGGAAATCATTATTTCTGAGAATAAGTCAGAAGCAACAGATATCCAGACGATCGGTCAGATGTCAGAATCCGTTGCAAAGATGGTGCGTGACAGTGTGAATGCCTATGTAGAAAAAGATCTGGAGCTTTCCAGACAGGTAATGGAAGCGGATGATGCAGTGGATCGTCTGTTTGAGGAAAATAAGCAGGAGCTGATCAATTTTATTTCTGATAATAAAGGTGTGCAAGGCAAGAGGGCAATCGATCTTATCATGGTTGCTAAATATCTGGAACGAATCGGCGATCATGCGACAAATATTGCAGAGTGGGTAGAATTTTCAATTACCGGAATCCATAAGGACAGCCAGGTATAACCCCACGGAAAACGAGGAGAAGACGATGATATTTTGTGTGGAAGATGACAGCAACATTCGGGAATTAGTAGTATATACGCTGGAGACGACAGGATTTCAAGCAAGAGGTTTTGAAGAGGGGAAAAGCTTTCTTGAAGCGCTTGCGCTGGAGACACCGGATCTGATATTAATGGACATTATGCTTCCGGGAGAGGACGGTATTTCGCTGTTAAAACGCTTGAAAAACTCTTCCAAAACAAGAGATATACCGGTAATTATGGTCACTGCGAAAGGTGCGGAGTACGACAAAGTAAAAGGGCTGGATCTTGGAGCAGATGATTATGTGACGAAACCATTTGGCATGATGGAGCTGGTATCCCGTATCAAGGCAGTGCTGAGAAGAAGTGGTGCGGCAAAGAAGAAAGCAGAAGATATCATTGTGTCCGGTAATCTGGAGATCAATACGAAGAAGCACGAAGTGAAAGCGGACGGTGAAGTGATCGGCCTGACGCTGAAAGAATACGAGCTTCTGAAGAGACTGATGGAGAACCCGAATATTGTTATGACAAGAGATTCTCTGCTGGAAGAGATCTGGGGATATGATTTTGACGGTGAGACGCGAACGGTAGATGTACATATCCGGACATTAAGGCAGAAACTGGGAAAGTGCGGCGAACGTGTAGAGACCGTTCGCGGAGTTGGATACCGGATTAGTGAATAGGAGTCAGAGATACTATGAAGTTAAAGAACAAGATACAAAATAGTATGACACTGGTAGTTATGACAACGCTGTTAATCGCGTATGTCATAACTACTTTTGTTGTTTACAGACAGACATTAGATCTGATGGAAAATGAAATCCATCAGGAAGCGGATTATATTAAAACGGCAATCGAGAAGACAGGAGAATCCTACTTAAAAGAAATGGATGATGTGCGCCGGACGACAAGAGTAACGTTGATCGCAAGAGATGGGACCGTATTATATGATTCCGGTGAAAATGCGATTGAACGGGAGAATCACAAGAACCGACCGGAGATAAAAGCGGCGGAGAAAAGAGGTACCGGTCAGGATATCAGAGAATCCAAAACCATGCAGAAAGAAATGTTTTATTATGCAGTGCGCCTGTCCGACGGCAGTGTCTTACGTGTATCTAAATCCATGGACAGTGTATTTCGTACAGCAATGAATGTTCTGCCGTTCATGGGACTGATTGCTTTCTGTATGATTGTATTTGCCTATTTTCTGTCGCGCTGGCAGGTGGGAAGACTGATCCATCCAATTAACACGCTGGATCTGGAGTCTCCGCTGGATAATGAGATATACGAAGAACTGACACCTCTTTTACAGAGGATTGATCAGCAGAACAAACAGAAAGACCTGGTTGCACAGATGAGAAAAGAATTTTCGGCGAATGTTTCCCATGAGTTAAAGACCCCTCTGACTTCGATTTCCGGTTATGCGGAGATCATGAAGGACGGACTGGTGCGCCCGGAAGACATGAAAGGATTTTCAGAAAGAATTTACCATGAGGCAAAGAGGCTTATCACGCTGGTAGAAGATATCATCAAACTTTCCAGACTGGATGAAGGTGTAGTCGAACTGGAGAAAGAAGAAGTAGATCTCTATGATCTTACAAGAGAGATTTGCAGCCGCCTTGCATCCAATGCTTCTGCAAGACATGTACACATAGAGATGACCGGAGAACCGGTTATGTTCAGAGGCGTGCATCAGGTGCTGGATGAGATGCTTTATAATATTATAGAAAATGCGATCAAATATAATAAAGAAAATGGTTCTGTCAGCGTCTGGGTAGGAACGACGTTACAGGGCAAGAAAGTCATTGTGCAGGATACGGGTATTGGGATTCCGAAGGATGAAGTGGAGCGGATCTTTGAGCGCTTTTACCGTGTAGATAAGAGTCATTCCAAAGAAACCGGCGGAACCGGACTCGGACTTTCTATTGTAAAACATGGTGCACTCATGCATGATATTAAGATCCATGTGGACAGTGAAGTTGGAAAAGGAACACGCATGGAACTTACATTTGCAGAAAAAAAAGAAAGTGCTCAGTAATTATTTAGGAAATCTTAATAGAATGATAAATAAGTTCTTAAGATTTAATGTGTATGCTTCTGTATGAAATGGAAATAGCTTAAGTAATAAAGAGCTGGAAATTAAAATATACAGGAGGTTGCACCTATGAATAAAATATCGATTATTGTACCGTGTTATAACGAAGATGCGGCTCTTCCGATTTATTATAAAGAAATGTGCAAGATTATGGCTCAGATGAAAGAAGAGAAATTTGAGCTGATCTTTGTAGATGACGGATCTACAGATCATACGCTGGCAGAGATGAAAACACTGCATGAGAAGGATGAACGGTGTCAGTATTTTTCTTTTTCAAGAAATTTCGGAAAAGAAGCGGCAATCTATGCAGGACTTAAAAATGCCACGGGAGAGTATGCGGCAATTATGGATGTGGATCTGCAGGATCCGCCGTCACTGCTGCCAAAGATGTATGAGATTTTACAGACAGAAGATTATGACAGTGTGGCAACGAGGCGTTCTACAAGAAGCGGAGAGCCGAAGATCCGTTCCTTTCTATCTGAAAGCTTTTACAAATTTATTAACCGTATTTCCAAAACAGAGATTGTAAACGGTGCCAGAGACTACCGTCTGATGAAAAGAAATATGGTAGATGCCGTGCTGAAAATGAGCGAATATAACCGGTTTTCCAAGGGGATTTTCGGTTGGGTAGGTTTTCGTACAAAATGGCTGGAATATAAAAATATTGAGCGCTCCGCAGGAGAGACGAAGTGGTCCATGAAGAAATTATTTTTCTATTCCCTGGAAGGAATTACAGGATTTTCCGTAGCTCCATTGTCACTTGCTTCCGTGATCGGTGTAATCTTCTGCGTGGTATCCTTTTTGATGATCATTCTGATCGTTGCGCGGACATGCATCTGGGGAGATCCGGTTTCTGGCTGGCCATCGCTGGCATGTATTATCTTCCTTGTCAGTGGTGTGCAGCTTCTGTGTACCGGAATTGTTGGAGAATATCTGTCCAAGACTTATCTGGAAACAAAGCGCAGACCGATTTTTATCCTTAAAGATTCAAGCGAACCGGATAAGGAGTTAACGCATGATATGGGCTAAAGAATATTTAAAAATATGGAAAAACAGGCAGCAGTGGAAACAACTGCTGCCGTATATTTTACTGGCATTATTAAGTGTGGGAGCATGCTGGTTTTTCGCCGGAAGATATGGAATCTTTGGCGCAAAAGTAGACTGGATCAGCCAGCACAGTGTCATACCGGAACTGTTCCGCCAGCAGTTTTATGATACCGGGAATTTCTTCCCGGATTTTACACTGCAGGCAGGCGGCGGGCAGAATATTTATAATTTTGCTTACTATGGTCTGTACAGTCCGGCAATCCTTCTGTCGTATCTGTTTCCGTTTGTAAGCATGAGTGATTACATTATGGCAGTCAGTGTGGGAAGTCTCGCACTTTCTGTAATGCTTTTACATTACTGGCTGAGCCGCAGAGGGTTTAACCGGAAAATCTGTTTTGGAGTCAGCCTGCTTTTTCTGTTAGCAGGTCCGATGATCGTGCAGTCTTACAGCCAGATCATGTTTGTAAATTACATGCCGTGGCTGTTATTGTCCTTTCTTGGCGCAGATCGCTATCTGGACTTTGTAAAAATCATCCGGGAAGAGGTAAAGCTGCATCCGGTGCGGGAAGGTGTCAGAGCACATACTATTTTAATCATTGGTGTCTGGGGGATGATCCTTACCAGCTTTTATTTCAGTATCGGAGGGATGCTGGCGCTCGCAGTATACGGACTGTGCCGATATATAAAGATGGAAGAAAAAACAGAAGGCGTGGCAAAAGTGACAGTCTGGAGAGATTTCATAAAAGCGGCAGCTGGGTATGTTTTTTCGATGGGAATCTCCGTTTTGTTAAGCGGAATACTGCTTGTGCCGACTGCGTATTCGCTCATGCAGGGGAATCATATCCAGTCCGGCTATACATGGAAAGATCTGTTATTTCCCAAAATGCCGGTAAAAGAGCTGTTCTATCAGTCATATGGTGTCGGACTTACTACACTCCTTCTTACGGTATTGCTTACCGGGCTGTTTTATCGGAAATGGCAGGAACGGCTGTTGAGCCAGATCAGTTTGGTTCTTCTGGCGATTCCGGCATTTGCATGGGTTTTGAACGGCGGCTTATATATCCGCGGAAAAGTATGGATTCCATTTCTGCCATTATTCTGCTATATGATTGCCACATACATAAAGAAACAGACAGAGAAACAGGTAAATGTAAAGATAAGTGCCGTAGCATATCTGGTGACATTGCTTTTTGTCTGGCATACAGATACGAAATATAGTTTTATATTGCTGGCAGAAGGTATTGCATTGCTGGTGTTTTATCTTGCATTCTGTTATTTGGCTGTCTGCCGGAAAAAGAAAGGGCAGGAGCTGTGGCTGCTCGTTCCGTCCGTCTGTTTTCTGGCTGTATTTTTAACTGTCTGTATGCCAAATAAAACCCGCGTTCTGGAACCGGAATTTTATAAAACAGTAACGAACCGTTCATACAGCCGATTGGAACAGAAAATAGAAAAGAAGATGACAAAAGCGGTGAAAAAAGCAAATGGCGATTCTGGAATGTATCGCATTGAAGAGGTCGGAAATTCCAGATTCAAGGCGGCAGATTTAAACCGTATCCGTGGAAGAAAGCAGTATCTGTCATCCATTTATTCTTCAGCGTACAGTACAGAGTATCAGAATTTCAGAAAAGATACTTTCGGAGTGGAACAGCCATTCCGAAATCTGATGATGCAGTCAGTGTCGGAGAATCCTGAGTTCCGTTTCCTGATGGGTGTGCGTTATATCCTTTCAGAGAAAAATGTACCGGGATACCGGATGATCATGCAGGATGGGAAAGTGGCAGTTTATGAAAATAAAGAGGTACTCCCGATGGCATATGTAACAGATCAGACGATTTCAGACAGGGAATATGACAGCCTTAAGTATCCATATAATCAGACGGTATTTGAGAAAGCTGTCGTTGTGCAGGGTGAGGAAGCACAGGCTGTACAAAGTATAAAATCAGAAGGCAGTAAAGACAGACAAATACACAATGTGACTGCACAGAGTGTAAAAGCAGGAACGAAAGAAGTTCAGAATGTGACAACTGGAGATAAGAAAAAAGACGATATAGAGAAGCTTAATATATCTGGCAGCTTCTGGAAGATCCGCACCAGAAAGCAGACGCAGAAGGAGATAACTTTTGGACGGAAAGCAAAAGAGGGAGAAGTTCTTTACGTCCGCTTCCAGGTGAAGAATCACCGTTGCGGTAAAGATGTCGCTGTGTGGCTTAACGGTGTGCGCAATAAACTGACGGCAAAGACGCATATTTATTATAATGGAAATACAATGTTCACATATGCCGTTGCGCTGAACAAAGGAGAAGAAAAAGCGAAACTTCTTCTGGACAGCGGAGATTATGATGTGAAAAATGTAGAAGCATATATGGGACAGACAGAGCAGACATTTTCTTATCATACATTCCAGACGGACTGGAAACGTACAAAGGGTAACCGGATCGAAGGAACAGTAAAAGGAATGGCGGATGGATATTTTGTTACGTCTGTGCCATATGATAAAGGCTTTACTGTTAAAGTAGACGGTCATACTGTGAAGACAGAGAAGGTAAACAAAGCGTTTTTAGGATTTCGCATTGGAGCAGGAACGCATCGTGTAAAAATAACGTATCACTCACCCGGAAAACGGGCAGGCATGCTTGTTTCGTTTGTCGGAATTTTCCTTTTTGCCGGGTGGATGGCTTTAATTTCTTTACAAATAAAAAGGATATCGGTATAATACCCTTACGTGGTCAGAAGACCTGGAAAAAAGGAGAATAAATCATGAGTGAAAACGTATTAGCCGTAGTGGCAGGAAAAGAACTTACAGAAGCACAGTTTGAAGCGTATTTAAAGAGCGTTCCGAGAGAGCAGCAGATGTATGCACAGAATCCACAGTACAGAGAACAGTACAAAGAACAGTTTATCGATCTGTATCTGTTTGCACAGCTTGGAAAAGATGAGAAGATGGATGAAACTGACGAGTTCAAAGAGATCATAGAAGGAGCAAGAAGAGACATTCTGGCACAGCTTTCCATGAGAGATATGTTAAAAGATATTACAGTAACAGAAGAAGAGCAGAAGGCTTTCTATGAGGAAAATAAAGCACAGTTTGGCAAAGGTGCAACAGTAAGCGCAAAACATATCCTGACAGATTCTGAAGAGAAATGCCAGACAATCTTAAAGAATATCGAAGCAGGTGAAAAGACATTTGAGGATGCAGCAAGAGAATTTTCTACCTGTCCGTCCGGAGCAAAAGGCGGAGACCTTGGCGAATTTGGCAAAGGTCAGATGGTAAAAGAATTTGAAGATGCAGCATTTGATGCAGAGATCGGCAAGGTAGTCGGACCGGTAAAGACACAGTTCGGATATCACCTGATCAAAGTTGAGAAGAAAAATGAGCCAAAGACAGCAGAATTCGAAGAAGTAAAAGGTCAGATTTATCAGCAGTTATTAGGCAAAAAACAGAACGATGCTTATGAAGCGAAAGTAAAAGAATTAAAAGATAAATATTTAAAATAGTTTTTACGTTTTGAAAAAGAACCGTTTACTTTTCCCTGTTATCCTTATATAGTTAGAGGAGAAAGTGAAACAGGAGGATCAAAGGTATGCCAGCATTATATGCACACGACCGTTTCGGAGAGAAAGTATCGGAAAAATCAGACGGAGAATTAAAAAATATCATATTCAAATATTATAATCAGTATGAAGTCGGCCTGCAGGGACCGGATATCTTATTTTTCTACCGCCCATATCACGGGAATGATGTAGCAAAATACGGAAGCCACCTGCATGCCGTTTCTGCTTTACCATTCTTTGAGCATGCAGCGAAAGTTGTAAACCATTATGGAAGAGACAGCGCGCAGTATGCTTATCTTCTGGGATTCATCTGTCATTATACACTGGACAGTGAATGTCACCCTTATGTCAGCGAGATGATGGAGAAGGAACACGTTTCCCATCTTGCGATAGAATCCGAATTTGAGAAATATTTACTAAAAAAAGACAAACAGCATCCACTGGCTTACCGCCTGGACCGGCTGATCACTGCAGACAGAGAAACTGCGCTGGCGATCGCACCATTTTATGAAAATATTTCGCCAAAGACAGTGAAAGAGTCTTTGCAGTGGCTGAAACTTGTCAAACGTTTCCTGCGCGCGCCCGGAGCGTTGAAAAGAGGATTTCTGAATCTGTTATTTACAGTTGTGCCGGGATTTGGATTCTGCAAAGATCTGATGCACCAGAAACAGGATAATCCAAACTGCACAGAGAGCAATTACGGACTTTACAAACGGTTCCGGAGAGCAGAAGATGTCGCAGTACGGCTGATGGAAAGTTTTGATGAAAGCCTGAAATACGGACAGGATCTGGAACAGCGTTTTAACCGCACATTTGAGTAAGAAAATAAAAAATGTGGATAAAGAGACGAAGACAGTGGAAAAGAGGACAGACATGGAGAATAAAAAACTGACAAAACTGGAAAAATACTGGATTATGTATGATGTGGGAAACTCGGCATTTGTAATGCTGATCGCGACGATCATACCGATCTATTTTAACTATCTGGCAAAATCTGCCGGAATATCGGAAGTCAATTATCTGGCATACTGGGGATATGCGGCATCCGTATCTACTGTGATTGTGGCGGTGATCGGACCGGTCCTTGGATCCATTGCAGATATGCAGAATTACAAAAAGCCATTATTTACTATCAGCATGATGGTCGGAGTGATCGGCTGTGCGGCAATGTCATTTCCAACATCATGGGTGGTATTTCTTGCTGTATTTGTGATCGCAAAAGTTGGTTATAATGCCAGCCTGATTTTCTATGATTCCATGCTGGTAGATATAACAAGCACAGACCGGATGGACGAAGTGTCCTCCCAGGGGTATGCGTGGGGATATATCGGAAGCTGTATTCCGTTTATCCTGTCGCTTGTTCTCGTGTTAATGTATGAGAAGATTGGAATCACGATGCATATGGCGATGACAGGCGCATTTATTTTAAATGCAGTCTGGTGGGCAGTCGTAACGATTCCGCTACTTCGAAATTACAGACAGAAAAATTATGTGGCCGTGCCGTCTCATTCGGTAAAAAACAGTTTTAAACGCCTCGGACAAACATTTATGGATGTGCACAAAGAGAAGAAGATTTTCTGGTATCTTCTGGCATTTTTCTTCTTTATTGACGGTGTATATACAATCATTGAGATGGCAACAGCTTACGGAAGTGCGCTTGGACTGGACTCTACAGGACTTCTGCTGGCACTTCTTGTGACGCAGATTGTAGCGTTCCCGTGTGCGCTGATCTGTGCAAAATTATCCGGAAAATATCCGACAGAGCGGCTGATCGGAGTATGTATTGTGGCATATATCGGAATCGCATTATTTGCGATCCAGCTGGATAAACAGTGGGAATTCTGGACACTTGCTGTACTGGTCGGTATGTTCCAGGGAGCGATTCAGGCACTGGCGCGGTCGTATTTTGCGAAGATCATTCCGGCAGAAAAATCCGGGGAATATTTTGGGATTTATGACATATGCGGAAAAGGAGCATCCTTTATGGGCACAACGCTTGTCGGAATAGTGGCGCAGGTGACCGGCGTGGCAAACGCAGGCGTGGCGGTGATAGCAGTTTTGTTCGTTATTGGATACATTTTATTTAAGAAAGCGGTAAGAGCATAAGAGATGAAAGGGCAGAAGAAAAGCCGGTATGCGAGGTTTGTGTTCGCATACCGGCTTTTCTTCTGTATTGTCATAGTATCTGGAGAAAGCTGCCAATGGCAGCTGCCTTTGCTGTGTCTTGCAACGTACATTTTAACAGGGTTTACAAATATCCGCCGTCCAGGCCGATGATCTGTCCGGTCAGATAAATCGGTGAATTGACAAGATTTACCGTTGTCTGGGCAACTTCTTCCGGTGTGGCAAATCTGCCGGCTGGAATTTCTTCTTCTAATTCTCTGCGCTCTTCCTTATTAAGCCATTGATTCATAACGGTATCTATAACACCGCATGCAATGGCATTTACCGGGATCTGGCTTGGCGCAAGTTCTTTTGCAAGTGCGCGCGTCAGTCCGTTGACACCTGATTTGGCAGCAGAATAAGCAACTTCACAGGATGCACCGGATACGCCCCACATGGAAGAAATGTTAATGATATGTCCGGATTTTCTGGATACCATTTTCGGGATGGCTTCCCGGCAGCAATAGAAAACAGAAGACAGATCGGTCTGTATCACACGGTTCCATTCGTCATCGGTCATGTCACTTAACAAACCAAGATGGGAAACACCTGCATTGTTGACAAGCACATCAAGGGCATTACATTCGTTGTAAATGCTTTTGAAGATGTTGCGGACATCATCTGGATTGCCAATATTTCCAGGTACGCAGGTTGCGGCACCTGGATATTGTGCTTCTATCTCCTGCTGTACTTCCCGGAGTTGTTTTACAGATGAGTTACAATTTAAAAATACATGGTAGCCACAGTCTGCAAATGCATGTGCGATTGCCCGCCCAATCCCACGGGAAGCGCCTGTGACAAGAATTGTTTTGTTCATAATCGGAATCCTCCTTACGGATATTATTATACTGTCTCGTGATTGATATTTAAAGTTGTAAATGGTATCATGAAAGAAGAAATTCATACGGAGGAAATCAGCATGATAGACAAAGCGAGAGAATTTGCAACGAAGGCGCATGACGGACAATTTCGAAAAGGAACGAAAAGACCGTATATCGTTCACCCGATAGAAGTCGGGGATATTGTTTCGACGATGACAATGGATGAAGAAGTTATAAGCGCGGCTATTCTGCATGACACGATAGAAGACTGTGAGGGCGTGACAGAAAGGATGCTGGCCGAGCTTTTTTCAGAGAGAGTGGCAGGAATGGTTGCACAGGAGAGCGAAGACAAGTCCAGAACATGGATGGAGCGCAAAAGCGCTACGATCGAGCACCTGCGTACAGCGCCGCAAGAAGTGCAGATGATCGCACTGGCAGACAAGCTGTCCAATATGCGGGATATTGACCGTGATTATCCGATTGCCGGAGAGAAGCTTTGGGAACGCTTCCGCATGAAAGATAAAGAGATCATCGGCTGGTATTATAAAGGAGTAAGAGATTCTCTGAGAAAAGCATTTGCCGGTGTAGAGGCGTATGAAGAGTACTGCCGTCTTGTGGCAAAGAATTTTGAATAAATCTTAGAAAATGAATAGTTTTTTAATTGAATTTTGTAACGTGATAAAGTAATATAGTATATGATGTCAGGGGTAAAAGCATGAAACCATAATATGCCAACGTCGGACAGAATTGTGGAAGTACGGAATAATTCGTATGGCATTTTAAAAGAAAGGCAGATAATATGGCTGAGATTCGCCAAAGGATTGTATTTCATGGAAGAGTACAAGGAGTAGGTTTCCGTTATACCGCCAAATATCTGGCACAGTCACTTGGACTGACCGGCTGGGTAGAAAATGAATTTGATGGTACGGTTGTAATGGAGATTCAGGGCAGAGAGCCGATGATCCATAAGCTCCAGGAAGGACTGAACCGCAATAGCTTCATAGAGATTGAATGGATCGACACGGAAAATATACCGGTGGAACCAGAGAGTTGTTTTTATGTACGGTGATGGATGCAGTTCGGAATAGAAAAAGAACATTAAAAGATATAAGTTGGAGTGTTTAAGATGGAAAAAATAAAAAAAGAGAGCATAAAAAACAGAATTGTAACGGCTGCGTGGCAGTTGTTTTACGAAAAGGGATACAATGGAACGACAGTAGACGATATTATTGAATTATCTGGAACATCAAAAGGTTCTTTTTACTATTATTTTAATACAAAGGATGAGCTGTTGAACACATTGTCTATGATCCTGGATGATTTTTATGAAGAGCTGGAAGTAAAGATGGATGCCAATATGAACAGTTTTTATAAGTTGTTATATATAAATTATGAAGCACATTCTATGATGGAAGAGAAGATCAGCATTGATCTGCTGGCATCTTTGTATTCGACACAGCTTGTGGCTCAGGGAGAAAGACATTTGCTGGATCAGAACCGAAGTTATTATAAACTGGTAACGAAGATTGTGGATGAAGGGCAGAAGAAAGGACAGATTCGCAGTGACATGCCGATAAGTGAGATTACCCAGTATTATGCGATGTGTGAGCGTGCACTTGTATCCGACTGGTGTCTGAACAAAGGAGTATACTCGCTGGGTGAATACAGCAAAGAATGTATGCCGATTATGCTGGAACACTTTAAGGCATAAGCAGATTTTGGCGGATAGCTATACAGCAAAAGGGAGAAGAAATTATTCTGGAAAAATAAAATAAAAAAATTTCAAAAAACCCTTGTCAAAATAAAAATGATATGATAATATATAACTCGGTCGCGTGAGTAACATGTTAAGCGATCGACACGATAATGTATCTTTTGGCTCCATGGTCAAGCGGTTAAGACATCGCCCTTTCACGGCGGTAACACGGGTTC
>ERZ773103.334-NODE-334-length-51473-cov-7.878700_pt1 | contig 51473 bp, 46 predicted proteins | sample MGYA00511118_ERZ773103 | MGnify/ENA primary metagenome ERZ773103 (study PRJEB29015, sample SAMEA2737821) | human gut metagenome | biome: human gut; feature: human-associated habitat; material: faeces | place: China | collected 2012 ... | reverse complement strand
AATACTTGAAAGTATAGTGTTTATGCGGATAATCAAAAATTAGATATAAAATTTCTAATATAAAATAATATATCAATTCACTTATATATATTCAAAACGAACAATTATGAAAAACTATAATTTCTGTCCTCATCTCTTTTTTTACTTACAAAAGGTAAAAATACGCAAATACCTCCTTTTCATATAATGGTTATTACAAGCATAGAATCCGTACATTTTTACTTTCCCATACTAGTAAATTTATTTTTTCATCTCATTTAACTCTACTAATTTCTTGGCAAAAAATCCTACTTGACGGTTTTCATCCAAAAACCATTTTTCTTTTTTATGCCTATCAACATCAAGACATTCTGCCTCTATTTCATTTTCCTTTATTGTCTTTGATATTGTAAGACTTTCTGCATCTATATCATACCTCGCCATAATAAGACCTGTTATTAAATATAATGAATGATATTTACTTTCTATCAAATTTTTATTATTGTCACTCAAATAAGATACAAGCCAATTTATCGTTTCAACAATTACTTCGTTCAATTTCTTTACAAAAATACTTATATCATCTTTTGTATGTTCTTCAGAATATAATATATCTATCGCTTTAACAATTCTATTAGAAGACAAGCTTATAATTGATGAATATAATTCAAACGCTATTGTATCGTTATCGTAATACTTTATAACATCATCTTTATACACAACGCATTGCATCAACCTCTTATAAGCTGAATACCGAAATACCTTGTCGCTATCTTTGATACAACATATAATATTATTAAGTCCAATTAAATTTTTGAATATATCAAATTGCCCTTTATCTTTAACTGCACTTATCTCGTAATCTTCCTTAATAAGATCCAGTTCTCTTAAAAATGCATCATACTCATTTGCAAGTATCATTTCATTAAGATAATTATTAATCCATACCGACTGTAGTATTTCATATTGAGATAAAGCAACACTACCTGTATTAATATTTTTAAACAATTCTGGTAAATCTTCCTTATCACCCTTGTATATTATAAGAACTATATCATCATGCAATATCCTTATATTCAACTGTAATATATCCAACAATTCAGCAATCATATCCAAATCATTCAAATATTTGAAAATATCCGGTTTTGTTTTAATTTCATTATAAAAAACCGTCATTTTCTCATATTCATACAATTCATTAAGTCCCTCATACCACTTTTTTATACAAGTTTTAAGTTGGCTTTCTTTTATTAATAAATTATTTGCTGCTAAAAATTTGTTAATATCTTCACTTATTTTACTGTAATACTCTTTAAAATTTACTATTTCAGATGGACTTGACAAGTACTGCTGTAATGTATTAATCCTCTGCAAACCATCTATAATATAATATTGCCCTTTATCTTCATAAAGTGTCAACGCTCCTATTGGGAATCCTTTAAATAATGAAGATATAAGCTGATATTTTTTATTTTTTTTCCAAACGAAGCTTCTTTGAAAATCTGGTATAGTTAATTTATACGCTGTTAAAAGCTTTTTTATTGTTGTCTGATCCAATATGAACTCCTTCGTCTTATTTTCCATTAGTTTTGCTTCTCCTTTTATAATATGTAAAAACGGATAAAAAAATTATCCTTGTCGAACTCTTATCATCGTTTTTTAGTATATCATAATATCCATCATCATTTACAAGATGTCTCAAAAATTCTTTTCTATCGGTATTCAAATCAGTTCTATCTAATTGATACATATCTTTCATATAAACAGCCTTTTCTTTCTCATTCTCCGTTAATCCTTTTGCTATTTTTATGGTTCCATCCATATTAAATTCGAAATATTTAGATATATCTTTTACTTTTGTAGGATCTAAATACTTCTCCCCATCATATATTTTTTGTGATCTTTTTGTATTACATGTTTTACACGCACATAAAAGATTGTCCCATTCAAATATTTTAGATGGTGTACTTACCTTAGTTTGTATATGTTCAATTGTCATCTCCGAATTAAAATCCATTATTCTTTTTGTACAAAATGAACATCTTCCACCTGTCATCCTAAAAAATTCATCTTTTGTTTCAACTGTATTATACTTAAATCGATTTATATTATCTTTATAAAACTGGTAAGCATCTTTAACGGACTTTCCTTTTATTAAAAGATTAAATTCATCATTTGTCTTTTTCAAATTAGCTAATGATGCTTTTTCCCTTCGTATATATTCCATTATCTTTCTACTCCCAATTTTTTTTCTACTTTAGCAATAAGACCCGGATATTTTTCTTCTATATTACCATATTTTTCTTTTAAGATGTTCAAATCTTTTTCAATAACATCTCTATTGCATTCTTCCTCAAAAATGTACTCTCCTAGACTATTAATAATTTTTCGAGCTTCATCCGGAAATTCATCAACATTAAAATACACTTCATAAATATTATCTAGGTCCTTATAATATAAATCTGCATTAATTTCATTAAGAATACCATTCTCTAATTGAAACTTTCTGATATCATAATATCTTGACAATAACAACGGCGAATGTGTTGTAAATACAAAGGAACATTTAGCAAAATCATCTTTAAACTTTTGTAACATACGACTCTGTACATAAACATGTAAAAATGCTTCTATTTCATCTATCATAACAATCGCTTTTGTATTGCATAAATATTGGCACAACTCATCATACTTAATATTTTCAAGTTCTTTATCCTTGTCCCATGTAAACAACCATATGATACTGCAATAAATATTTATAATATTTTCGACCCCATCACTTTGTCTCCTAGTGAAATCAAATTCATACTCCTTTCCAAACATATATTTTATAGCCTTTTCAATAATTTGTTTTACAGCACAATTTTTTAATAACTTCTCTCTTATAACCTTCAAATGTAAATCAAATTCATGATAACTGTCTTTTTTATATGCCAAAAATTCTTCAATATCATTTATCGATTTATCACTTGTATACGCATCCCTTACAATCACCCGATTAGTAGGAATAAAAAGTGCTCTTACATATTCACCTTCATTTACGATACACCCTCTATTTTTTTTATCTATAATTTTATCTAATTCCTTAAGAATTGTTGTTTTCCCAGAATTATTGTATCCATAAATTCCCATCATTGTTTCCGTTATTTCTATATTCTGTTTTTGAATTACATCATTTGCTTCTATTTCAAATATCATTTTATTTCCCCTTAATCAAATTTAATCTTTTACACAACCACTTGTAAATATATGCACGTTTTTTTCAAATTAAGTTCTCCGTTAATTATATCAATTTTTCAACCTCTATACATCATTTTTTTATCTCTATAATCAAAAAAACAGGCAACAAAAAGTCACAAAACCTCTTCATCCACCCGCTTTTCACCTATACTCTCATCACTACCACTTCCACAACATCTGGATGTTCAACCACCCACACACCACAAAATACCACCTGTTTTGTGACTTTCTCATGCTAGGAGACAAAATATTCTACTGCATTATGTGGAAAGAACTCTTTAAACTCCCCATATAACTGAGCCGCTAACGTCTTATTATGCGCAATGATCAGCGTAGATTTATTCAGCTGCTGAATAACATTCGCCATGGTAAATGTCTTACCGGAACCGGTAACGCCAAGCAGCGTCTCACACTGATTGCCTTCTTTGAATCCTTTTACCAACGCTTCGATCGCCTGAGGCTGATCGCCGGTGGGTTTGTATTGTGAGACTAATTCAAAATGATCCATACATATGCTCCCTGACTACCGGACCTTTCCCGGTAGTTGAACTATAAACAGTTTAAACTTTATTGTTACCTTTACCCAAAAGCTTTATCCATCTCACTCACTGATATAACCGGAAAAAGCTGATTCTTTCTAAAAAAATGATATGTTTCGGCAAAACCGTATCATATTGTTACCCGATTAGTATATCATTTTACAAAAAAAAGTACAGAACAAAACCGAATGTTTGTTCTGTACTTTTTATTTTCTGCACCTGATCTATTGCCGTTCAGAGGACACCCTGACTATTCATAAAAATACTTTTTACTCCGTATTATTTTCCAAGAACTACCGACACTGTTACTTCTTTTTCTGTACCGCTCAGATCATAACCACTGCCATCTTCCACATCAACGTGTACCTCGTACAACACGTCTTCAGACAGTTTTTCCGGTACATTTCCATCTTCATCCTGAATCTTCCATGATCCTGACGGCATCTCCTGTAATACTCCCTCATTTGTATATCCATATAATTTTAACGTATCTGTCTCCCCAGAAAGACCTTTCATGCGAAATGCTACCGTGACATCGGACTGGATCCGGTCAACAGTTACCGTATTCAGCCAGCCCACGACCGTTCCTTTTCCTCCGGCTGCAATAAATGTCTCCTGTGTCATCACATTTCTCTTTGCCTGATCCAGATCCAGTTTTCGGTATGGGATCTCTGGCAGATATACGAAACGATCCTGCAGGCGCAGCAATTCCAGACATCCGGTTGGACAATACAGGGCATTGCCACTGTTGCCTGCGTACATACCGATTGCCATATTATTATATCCGGCACGGCTGGACACATCCATGGAAAACACCGTCTTACCCGTTTCAAAATCTAAAATGATATATTGCCACATGCCGCTTTCCACATCCTGTACATATCCGTATATATATCCCGTCGCTGTAGAAAGTTTCATCATAGAAGTATCTCGAATGTCATCTCTGCACCAGATGCTCTTCATTTCATATCCATCTTTTGTCTTGATCGTATCCACACGTTCTACGCCTGGCATGATCATTTTGTTCCCCTGCTTTAACCAGTTCATATCGTATATATTTTCATAACTCTGTATCGAAGAATCATTGTCTGCTTTTGCCAGATTTGCGCTGCCTGCACCAAACCAGTTGCAGACTACCGTACTAACCGTTCCCTCGCCATCATCGTATACAATAGCTGAATTTTCCACAGACACCTGTACATTTTCCGGAAGCTCATCAATAACCGGATGGCTTGCCACTTTTTCTCCTGTTTTCATATCCAAAGCTACCAGATTTACCGGATTTTGATTATCAGTAAACATTACCAGGTTCGGAGACAGTGATGGCGAACAGCCGCTTCCCCATGCAAGGCCTCCGCCAGTCGTTTCATCGCCTTCTTTGCTGTCTTTTGCTCCCGCACTTTCATACGGGGTTCCCCATACTTTCTTCACTCCATTTTCCGCCCGGAACAGATAACAATTCTGATTCGTCAGGATGACTGCTCCTTCTTTCGATGCAGAAATACCATTTTCCGCACCTTCTCCCGGTGTAAGCTCATATACAAACACAGCATTTGCAAGATCTGCTTCTTTGCCATTCAGGATTGTGTCAATCGCCTCACGTGAAATATAGCCTACTGCGCCCTGCTGTTTTCTCTCAGGATAAATCCGGAAACCGCCTGTTGCAAACCAAAGATTGCCTTCATAATCAAATACGACCGACAGCAATTTCTGATCCAGTGTTTTTCCAAGCGCTGCTTCTGCTACTGCTTTAATGTCCACATCCAGCACCTTCTGAAATTCAGGAAGCACATTTCCAGACTCATCTGTTGTCTTCAACATAAGCACATGATTATTGCTTGTCGGGCATACCAACCGGTTGCTCTCGTCAACAAAAGAATAAGAACTCTGGATCACATATCCGCCACCATCCTGTTTCGCCGGAATAAAAGCACCCTGCGTTGCCGTCTCTTCTGCATTGATATCCCGAATTGCAAGTCCCCCTTTCAAAGGAACGACTGCATGTCCATAAGAATCAAAAAATACCGCCGGTGATGCATTTGCATTTACCGTCTCATAAGAGACATTGATCTCCGGATAAATCGCCAACGGCAGTATCTCATCCGTAGAATCTGTATTATAACAGTCATGATGGATATTGCTGTCGCCTTTTCCCATATATGGATTAGCATCGATTACCTTTGCAGTCAGTGGCTTTACAGTCAGACCTGCTGAAACACTCACAGCCTCCTGCGCATCTTCCTGACTGTTCTGTGCACTGTTGGATGTACAGCCCACCGCCGTCATTGCCATCATTGCAGCCAATATAATAACTATTGCTTTCTTTTTCATTTTCCTTCTTCCTCCTCTTATGCCTTTTATTTCAGACAGCCTGTTTTTACCCCGTCAGTTACTGTCTCCAACCCTTCCGTTTCCCGTCAGACCTGATATTTTCCCATTCCTTTTCCGGCTTTACAAAATCCTCTTTTATATCGCAAGAAAATCTGCTGTATCAATGTTCTCTTTCTGCATTCATCTGTCTGCGAAAAAACCACACTGCCAACCCATCTGAAAATGTTTTTTCATCAATCGGTTCCTGAAAAAAATATTCGATGCGCAGCCGGAACGCCTGAAGGGAAAAATCAAGATCACTGCACCATATGATCCCACATTCCGGGCGCACAGACCGAAAATGTTCTGTCACATTCAGTCCTGACACACCCGACAGGGCAATCAAGACACTCGTTGGTCTCATATAATTCTGATTTTCGAAAAAACTTTCCTGATCTCCATAAATCTCTATTTCCGGAAACACATGCATTTCTTTACAAAATCGTAAAAGTCTGTCTGCATACTCCCGTCCCTTTTTTTCGCTGTCTGTAACAATCGCTATACGATACATAGTCCCATCCCCCTTTTTCTCATCTTGCAGCCGGCGGAACAAATCGATATAGAAAAATATTTTTCATACAATGCCAGATTCTAATATTACAATCCATAACCTGCATTATCTCAGGTACTGCACCGTTGTGATTTTATTATAAAAATCTCCGGATCTTTTTCAATACTTCTGTCACGAAGTGTCTGATAATGACATGAACGGTCTGTTTTCCTCATGGTTTGCGTCTTTATTTCATGATATACTTATGACAGATGAAGATTGTTTTCTTAAACGCAATGACATTTTCACTGAAAGGGGAAGATTTATTTTGAGAATCGCAATCGTAGATGATGTATCCGAAGAACGTACAACACTTTCCAAACGCCTGAAATATCAGTTTGAGATTCGCAACATTCAGGCTGACCTGCTGGAATATAAAAATGGAGAAGAGTTTCTCGCCGCATCCGAGAAACAGCCGTTTTCTGTTGTATTTCTTGATATATATATGGATCGACTAAACGGAATTGACACGGCAAAGGAACTTCGAAGACATGATATGAACTGTTTACTGATCTTTACCACCACTTCCACTGATCATGCACTGGAAGGTTTTCAGGTACGGGCTATGCACTATCTTGTAAAGCCCTATGCAGAAGAGGAACTCTCCCTTCTGATTGATGAGATCTTGTCCCGCGTTCCAAAACCCGAAAAATATATAGAGGCATTGATAAATGGCAGCAACGTACAGATCCCTTTTCGTGAAATTCTGTATGCAGAACATTTTTCCCATATGATACATATTCATACAGACAGCAAAAAAACGCTGATCACACGTCAATCCTTTGCTAATTTCACTGCGCCGTTAAAAACAGAAACACAATTTTTTGTCTGTAACCGCGGTGTGATCGTAAATCTTGCGCATGCTGTTGATTTTGACGGACACTCCTTTATCCTGAATAACGGAGAAAATATTTCTGTCAGCCGCAAACTCATCAAAGATGCCCGACAGGCTTTTATGGATTTTCTTTTTCAGAGGAGGGATGCTTAATGCCAGATCTGTTTCGACCAATATTAGAACTTTCTGTAATCATTCCCGGTATGCTGCTGGCCTATCTGCCGATAAGGGCCTGCACAAAACAGTCCTTTCCAATGCTTTGCATATGGCTGTTTCCGTTATTGGCAGCCATTTCTGTTTTTGGTGGTGTAATTTGTCATGCATGCACCCTTTCTACCGGATTTCTTCTTTTTCCTGTTTTGCTGCTGCTTTTACTTTTGTATCAGCAAACATTACAGATTTCTTTCTTGAAATCTCTCAGTATTTTTCTGGCTGTCTGTGCCGTTTTCGCATGTGTAAACAGCTTGTCAAGGGCTCTTAATGCATTCCTGCTCATGCCACAGAATCCGTCTTCAATCCCACTTTGGTTTTCATTTACTGCCGGGCTGTTATACAATCTGATCTGTTGGCTGTTTGTGCTTGGGGCATGGTATCCGGCTACCCATGCAGTCAGCATGATGATAGAAAATGTAAATTTTGCTCAGACGTGGTATGTATTCTGGATCATACCGGTTTTATTTATCAGTCTGAATCTGTTTATGATTCCGAAACATCAGGGTACGCTCTACACAGGACGTATTTTACAAATATACATTGTGTTCAGTCTTGTTCTTCTTTTCATCCTCGCACTTTTTTATATTATGTTTCTTATGATGGCAAACAGCCTGAACCGTAATGCAAGATTGCAACAGGAAAACCATTTTCTTACTCTCCAGCGGGAACGTTATGATAATCTCTGTTCTGCGATTGAAGAAGCAAGATATGCCAGACACGATATGCGTCATCACTTTCTCCAATTATCTTCACTTGCTGAACATGGATCCATTGAACAGATCAAAGATTATCTTAACAGCGCCACAAACAAGATACCTGATCTCAATATGCATTTTTGTGAAAACAAGGCGGCAGACAGTGTCATAAGTTATTACTGCGCCCTTGCAAAAAGAGAACATATTCCATTCCAGTCAGAGATCAGTCTGCCCTCGGATATTTCAACAGATGAGATCGATCTTTGCCTTATATTCTCCAACCTTCTGGAAAATGCAGTAGAAGCCAGCCGGAAAACAACTGCCGCAAGACAATATATTAAGATCCGGGCATATATGCCGTCTCCGCATCTGCTCCTGATCCAGACGGAAAACGCCTATGACGGACAGATTCAGGAGAAAAAAGGCATTATTCAGTCCTCCAAACGAAATGGCGCCGGTATTGGCATTCAATCCGTACGCCATATTGCAGAAAAAAACGGTGGAGGCGGAATATTTTCTTACGAAAACGGCATCTTTACAGCGCAGATCATGCTGCGTCAATGAAATATTTTTATAACTTTTATATTATTAATGTTATTATAATTTTGTTATATTTTTCCAATTTATGATTTTTTTATTATGTTTTATGCATATATCATCACGTTAAAGCGTTGATATATGTCAGCAGAAATGTTATACTGAACACCAGATATGCAATGGAAAATCTACGCAAAACCAACAGCTGCATATCCAGATTTTAATACTACGCCCGTTCAGAATTCTTTATACCAGAAATTCCGGACGGATATTCATTACACCAGAAAGGAGAGCTCGCCTATTTATCAAAAATAGATTTTTCATATATATTGTTTGCAGAATCCAATAGTTGCAAAAACGATCTGCACTTAATAAAAATCATTTTTTAAAATTTCATAACAAAGGAGATTTGATCTATGACTCAAGTAATACAGGCAGTTTATCAGTTCCTGTGGGGTAATCTGGTCACAATCCCACTGCCTGGCGGCAGTACATTGGGACTTCCCCTGCTGGTCATTCTGCTGATACCGACAGGCATTTATTTCACGATCCGTACAAAGTTCCTTCCCATCCGTCTGTTTCCGGATATGATCCGCGCGCTGACTGAAAAAGGCGGTAAAAAGGGAGGGCTTTCTTCGTTTCAAACACTGATGGTCTCTACTGCGACGCGTGTAGGCATGGGAAATCTCGTAGGTGTCGTGGCTGCTATCTCCGCCGGCGGAGCCGGTGCCGTCTTCTGGATGTGGATCACAGCATTGCTTGGTTCTTCTACCGCATTTATAGAAGGAACGCTCGCCCAGCTCCACAAAGAAAAAGATCCGCTTTATGGCGGATACCACGGTGGGCCGGCATATTATATGCATCATTTCTTTGCCAAACGCAAGGATGGCTCTTTCCGGAAATATTCCATACTGGCAATCCTGTTTGCCATATCCGGTCTGATCTGTTGGTGCGGCATCAGCCAGGTCATCAGCAATTCGGTTACATCAGCTTTTGAAAATGCCTTTCATATCCCGCCTCTTTATACTACCATTGTATTAGTCGCACTGTCTGCACTGATCGTCCTCCGGAAAAATGCCACTATAAAGGTTTTGGACATTCTGGTTCCAATCATGGCTGTTTGCTATTTCATCTTTACACTGATCATCATCTTTACCCATCTCGGACAGATGCCCGGTGTCTTCCAGCGAATTTTTGAAGAAGCGTTCGGTATTCGCCAGATCGCAGCCGGCGGATTCGGTGCCGTATTAATGAATGGCGTAAAACGTGGTCTTTTTTCCAACGAAGCTGGTTCCGGTTCTGCTCCCTGTGCTGCTGCTGCTGCTGAAAGCAACAATGCGGTAAAGATTGGCCTTGTACAGGCGCTCGGCGTATTTATCGACACGATCGTAATCTGCAGCTGTACGGCAATGATCATGCTGTTAGTTCCGCAGGAACTGACCCAGGGGTTGACCGGTATGGATCTTCTACAGACTGCCATGAACTATCATCTTGGAAAATTCGGTGTTGTCTTTATCGCTGCCACGCTGGGAATGTTCAGTTTTTCCACATTCATCGGAATCCTGTTCTATGCCCGTTCCAATGTAGCATATCTTTTCGGAAACAAATGGTGTTATCAGACGCTCTATAAAATTCTTGCACTGGTCATGCTCTTTATCGGCGGTCTTGCAGCATACACGACTGTATGGGATCTTGGTGATGTAGGTGTCGGTCTTATGACAGTCTTTAATCTGATCGCGCTGTATCCGATGAGCAGACAGGCTCTGCAGGCTTTAAAGGAATATAAGAATAAATAATTTAATATTATGACAGAGCTAAATTCAAGATATGATATATCCAACATCAAATATCCCCCATACATAAACAAGGGAACATCATAGAAAAGAACATATCATAGGAAAGAACATATCATAGAAAAGAAGCAGGAAGTATTCATACTCCCTGCTTCTTTCCATAAAATCAGTATGTTATTTTATTAAATGCATTCTTCATACAAAACAGAAAAAGAGCCATCGCCCCATGAATCCATGAGAGCGACAGCTCTTTCTTAAATTACATTTTTAAACGATACATCCAATCCTCTGATTAGTGAATCATTGCTGTTGCGATCGGTACGAAAAGAATACTTACAAATACAGCTGCAACCAGGAAGATCAAGTTGTGTGTCAATGTATTTTTCATTGTCACATGTCCAGGTCCGAAGAAGAACGGAGATGGAACAGCTGCAGATGGTGTCAAGGACGCCATAGAAGCTGCCAGTGCAATAATGACTGTGAATGCTGCCATATTTGTATTTCCGCCAGCTAACAGTACAGCGCCAATGTTAAAGAACAGTACCATTGTAACTGTGTTAGACAGGAAGTTTGTCATAATGATTGCTAAGATAATCAATACAACGATTACTCCAAACGGAGAAAGCGTAGACATTACCGGTTTCAGCATATTGCTTAACCATAATGTGATACCAGTAGCCTCAGATGATAACGGTGTAGCAAATACAGATACAGTACCAGCGAAAATGATTGGCGGCCACGGAACCTGTTTAAATGCTTTCGGTACATCCAAAACAGGTTTGTTATCAAATCTAACAATTGCAAGTACACAAATAGCAAGGATAGCCGGCACTACAACACCAAGTTTGTTCAAATATCCAAAGAATGGGCTAACACCTTTGAGCAGTGATGGTGCAAGTACGAAGAAAATAACGATAATAAAGATGATTGCTGAAAATTTACCGTCTTTACCAAGTGGTTTGCTCTCAGCTTTAACTTTATCTACATCAAAGTTTTTGAAAGCAGATGTATCCGGATTCCAGATACGGCATGCAATCATCATAACTACGAACATAACTGCTGCATAAGGAACACCTACTGCAAGCCACTGTGCATATGTAATGGTAATTCCTAACTGGCTCTCTGCAAGACCCATGATGATGTTCGGAAGCGCATGCGCGATTGGGGAGCAGATAGAAAGAAGTACGTTACCCCACATAACACCAGTAAAGATACAGGTGTAGAAGGAATCGCCTTTCTTTAATCCCATCTGTTTACAAAGAATCTCAGCGATACCAATGTAGATGATTGCCAGAGACAGATTATCCATAAATAATCCAACGATAATATTGGATGCAAAGAACATTGCCATGAAGGCATATGGTCTACCCTGTACGAATTTTCTGGACACGAACCAGAATGCAATCTTGTTGATAACGCCAGTTTCACTCAAACATACATTTAACAGCATGTATACTGCAACTGTAATAACTACGAAATGACCCATTGATCCAGCCCAGACTTCATTCGGAGTCATAGCCGTAGTCATAACCAAAAGTGCCAGTGCCAACAAACTGGTCCAATGTGTATTTGTAGTCAGCCACAGATACAGAATAGGTATCAGTACTGCAACAACACGAATGCCAACTGGTGTTAAACCATTTGTAGGCTGAAGTGCAAATAAAAGCACGAGACCAATGATCAAAGCGATCAAATAGTGCAGGTAATTCTTTCTAAAATTACTCATGATGCAAACCCTCTTTCCTTAAAAAATAAAATCCCTGGGACAAACCCCTTTGCCCCTTAACAAATCTGATTGTAGACTGTATTGTTGATATACAGTCAATTCTTTTTTTATTTTTTTTTTATTCTTTTTTTAGATTTTTTATTTTTTCTTTATCTTTAGAACAAAATAAAATTACAGGTAATCAATCAGACCTGCAGCTTCAACATTATATCCTCCTTTCCTCTTTTAAACTCTGTCACACGAACTTCTTTCCCCAGTGTGACGTCCGAAACCTCTACTCGAGTTATAGATTATACTATATACTTGCTATACACTCAACATCTTTCTTGTAAAACTTACACGAAATATGTTTTTTATTATGCACATCATATTGTTTCTGCAAATTCTTATGCCACTTTTTATGCAATTATGCTTATATTTTTTTCATCCGTTTTTTACACTTTATACATACTGTATATCATGGTATAGAAAAAGCCGTTTCCGGCATACATTTTACTGTATGTCAGAAACAGCTTTTGTTAATTTTATACCAGGGCTATTTTAATCTGCCGCAGCACTGTTTGTATTTCTTACCGCTTCCACATGGGCATGGATCATTCGGATATACTTTATCTTCAGTACGTTTCTTTGGCGCTTTCTGCAGACTTTCGTCTTTATTGGTTCCGGTTACTTTCGCAACTTCTTCACGTTCTACCTTCTGTTCTACCTTTACATGGAAAAGATAACGTACAGTATCTTCCTGAATGTTTGCGATCATAGTATCAAACATATCGTAACCTGCCATTTTGTATTCTACCAGCGGATCTCTCTGGGCATATACCTGCAGACCGATACCTTCACGGAGAATCTCCATATCATCAATGTGATCCATCCATTTCTGGTCGATAACTTTCAGCAGGACAACGCGCTCAAGCTCACGGATCATCTCCGGCTCCGGGAACTCTGCCTCTCTTGCTTCATATAATTTTACTGCCTGCTCTTTCAGGTTATGTTTCAATTCATCTTTGGAAAGACCTTTTACATCATCCTCTGTGATTGGCTCAAACGGGATGACCGGAAGCAGAAGCTCGTTCAGTCCTTCCAGATCCCATGCGTTTTCTGCCGTCGGTTCTTCAGCCAGACAGCTGTCTACGGTATTTTCCACCTGATCTGTGATCATCTTGTAGATCGCATCGCGCATGCTTTCGCCATTTAATACACGACGACGCTCTGCGTAAATAATCTCACGCTGATCGTTCATGACCTGATCGTACTCCAGCAGGTTCTTACGGATACCAAAGTTATTGCTTTCAATCTTCTTCTGTGCTTTCTCGATGGAGCTTGACAGCATCTTATGCTCAATCTGCTCGCCCTCCGGAACACCTAACGCATTAAACATCGTGATCAGTTTCTCAGAACCGAACAGACGCATCAGGTCATCTTCCAGTGAAATGTAGAAACGTGATTCTCCCGGATCTCCCTGTCGGCCGGAACGACCACGCAGCTGATTATCGATACGTCTGGATTCATGACGCTCTGTACCGATGATCTTCAGACCACCGGCTGCCCTTGCCTCATCATCCAGCTTGATATCCGTACCACGACCAGCCATGTTAGTTGCGATGGTAACTGCGCCATGCTGACCGGCCTCAGCAACGATCTGCGCCTCAAGTTCATGGAACTTCGCATTCAATACGTTATGTTTAATGCCTTCTTTGTTCAGCATACGACTGATCAGCTCGGAAGTCTCGATTGTGATCGTACCTACCAGTACCGGCTGTCCGGTAGCGTGCGTCTTTACGATCTCCTGAACAACGGCTTTGAATTTCTCATCTTTTGTCTTGTATACCGCATCCTCACGGTCCATACGGGCGATCGGTTTATTTGTCGGGATCTCGATAACATCCATTCCATAGATATCACGGAACTCTTTTTCTTCTGTCAGCGCAGTACCTGTCATACCTGCTTTCTTTGCATACTTATTAAAAAAGTTCTGGAACGTGATCGTTGCCAGCGTCTTACTCTCACGCTTTACTTTTACATGCTCTTTTGCTTCGATCGCCTGATGCAGACCGTCAGAATAACGACGTCCCGGCATAATACGTCCGGTAAACTCGTCTACGATCAGAATCTGATCATCCTGAACAACATAATCCTGATCACGGAACATCAGGTTATGTGCACGAAGGGCAAGGATGATAGTATGCTGGATCTCAAGGTTCTCTGCATCAGCCAGGTTCTCGATTTTGAAGAAACGCTCAACCTTTTTAACGCCTTCCAACGTCAGATTAATAACTTTGTCCTTCTCGTTTACGATAAAGTCTCCATCTTCTTCCACCTCTAAGCCCATGATAGCATCCATTTTGGAGAATTCTCCATTGCCACTGCCTCGCTGCATCTGGCGGGCAAGAATATCGCATGCCTCATATAAACGGGTGGACTTTCCACTCTGACCGGAAATGATCAGCGGCGTTCTGGCCTCATCGATCAATACAGAGTCAACCTCATCAATAACTGCATAATGCAGATCACGCTGTACCAGCTGCTCTTTGTAGATGACCATATTGTCTCTCAGATAATCGAATCCAAGTTCGTTGTTTGTCACATAAGTAATGTCACATGCATATGCCGCGCGACGCGCATCGTTATCCATATCATTTAATACAACGCCGACAGTCAGACCCAGAAATTCATGGACTTTTCCCATCCATTCGGAATCTCGCTTTGCCAGATAATCATTGACTGTAACGATATGAACACCTTTTCCTTCCAGTGCATTCAGATAAGCCGGAAGTGTGGAAACAAGTGTTTTACCTTCACCTGTCTTCATCTCTGCAATACGTCCCTGATGAAGAACAATGCCACCCATCAGCTGCACTCTGTAGTGTTCCATGCCAAGAACACGTTTTGCTGCTTCTCTTACTGTAGCAAACGCTTCCGGAAGCAGATCATCCAGTGTCGCGCCATTTGCCAGACGTTCTTTATATTCTTTTGTCTTATCCCGCAGTTCTTCATCGGAAAGAGCCTGCATCTGCGGACGAAGACTTTCAATCTTGTCCACAATTGGTTTGATCATTTTGATCTCTCTTGAACTGTGTGTTCCAAATATTTTTTCTGCTAAAGTCATATAAATCTCCTAATTCCTTTTGGGCGCATCTCCCATTACAACACGATATACGTTGTTTTATATGCCCAGTATTCTTTATATTCTAACACTTTCATTATGTATAAACAACCAAAAGCCATGAACGAATTGTGAACTTTTTATAAACGATTTTACATTTTTCTATTTTGTGTTAGAATTTAAAATACAGTCAGTTCAACTATCTTCTGCGGATTCTTTGTATGATCTTAAACTTCAGCTGCTGACTGTACCAAAAACAAAAGAAAATCTACTTATAAGGAGGCTTCATTATGAGCTATTTATACAAAACACACGGAACCTGTTCTACAAAGATCGAAGTAGAATTAGACGGAAATATTGTAAAATCTGTCGTATTTACCGGCGGATGCAACGGAAACCTGAAAGCCATCCCGAAACTGGTAGAGGGCCTGACCGTTGAGCAGGTAGAAGAAAAGCTTTCCGGCATCTCCTGTTCAGGACGACCTACTTCCTGTGGCGATCAGTTGGCTAAAGCCTGTCGCGCAGCATTGGAAGCAGAAAAAGCAAATGCTTAAGACATATGTTATCGATATAACATATGCACTATGACTATAATGCATGTTATTTAAAAAATATCATTATCAGGAAGCATACAGTATCCTGATAATGATATTTTTTCTTTCGTATTGTCTGTCAATTTTATATTTTTTATATTTTTTTCAGTTTTACTATTGACATATCACTTATTATATAATACAATAAGCTCAGCAAAAACAAAACGACTTGCAATTCAATCAAGGAGGTACAGTCCAATCCACATTTAAGTTTTTTATCAAAGTTTAAGAAAGGAAGGTATAGTCCAATCGATACATAAGTTTTTACTCGTAATTCATGAAAGGAAGGTATGGTCCAATCAAATCCTAATCTAAAACGTTTGTTTTATGTTAATTCAGGAAAGAGAGGTACGGTTCAATCTACATTTAAAGTTTTTATTCATGATTCTATGAAAGGAAGGTACAGTCCAATTTTCACTTAAAGAATCAATTAAGACAAAACTTTTTATCTTACGAAAGGCAGGTACGGTCCAATCGACAGTTAATGCAATAAAAAAAGTTGACGCAAGGTAGTTCAAAAGATTCAGAAGATTGAAATTTCATAAATCAGATCATGATTTATATGCAGACCTCAATACATCCGGATCTTGAAAAAGGGATTTTATGATTTACCATGGATGTCCGGAAACATTCCATAGAAGATAGGTTATAAGATTTTACAGATTCAGATTAAACTGTTTGTATATCCGTCATAGGAAGTTTTTACTGAAACACTTCACTTCTGGCAGATAAGTAAAAGAAAGAATAGGACGAAGATGTCAGCCGATTACAATTAAATATGGAGCTAAATGTCTATTCAAAAAAGGAGAAAAGCCATTGGATAGTATAGTTAAATAGCCACACTGAAACATTGATCAGAAGATATAAAATGTTTCGGTGTGGCTTTATTATTTTTATCAAAAACACTGCCTAAAATATAAACAATTCATAAAGTCCCGTATATCCATTGACAGCCTTTTTCTTTTGGTGCAATATAGTATTGAAAACTACATCACATTGAAATGTTTTCTACATTATTTTAAAGGGGATATATGGTTACTATGAAAAATATTATCATTACAACCGAAAGCGGTTCTGACCTTCCGCAGCAACTCGTCGAAAAATACCAGGTTCGTGTCATTCCTATGCACATTGTCATGGACAGCACTGCATATGCAGACGGCAGCATTTCTGTAGACAAGATTTATGAGTATCATACGAATACAAAAAAAATTCCTTCTACTTCTGCGGTAAATGTAGGCGAATATATGGATTTCTTTCACAAACTGAGAGAGGAAGATCCGGATTGCGTGATCATGCATATGGCCTACTCTTCCACTGCTTCTTCTACTTATCAAAATGCTAAAATCGCTATTGATAATTTTGAAAATATCTTTCTTATTGATACCCAGAATGTATCCGGCGGATGTACTGCACATATTGCAAAAGCATATGAACTGATCCAAAAAAACAAAGATACGGAAGATTATCAGGCTCTGGCTGACGAGATCCAGAACTGGTCCAAAAAAGTGTTCTGTTCTTTTATTCCCGGAAATCTGGATTATTTAAAAGCCGGCGGTCGTGTAACCAATGCACAGTACCTTGGCGCTACCCTGCTGAACTTAAAACCACTGATTGAGATCGATGATGGCGGACATCTGATCGCAGCAAAAAAATACCGCGGCTCTATCGAAAAGCTTGTAGATAAATATATGGAAGAGTTTCTTTCCAAACATCCTGTTGCAAAAGACTGTCTGTACCTGATGTATTCCAAGGGATTATCCCAGACAGTTTTAGACCGCATGAAGGAAAATGCGAAGCGTCTTGGCTTTAAATCATATGAATATGTCATGACCGGCTGTGTCATCAGCTGCCACAGCGGTCCTGGCGCTATCGGACTTGCCGGATGTATGGCTGAATAGTCGCACCATGCAAAACGCCTGCGATTTTCATGACATAAGCACCATGAAAATCACAGGCGTTTTGTGTTCTAAAATAATCAAAATCTATATATCTTACTCAAGATTCAATTTCTTTCGCAGGAAATACTCCGTCAGAATAAACAGTACCACACTGATACAGAGATTTAAAATAATGCTCGGTACCCACAGACTGGAAACAGTTGGCAAGGTGCTGGAATATTCATACACCGTCATAGACATATTGTTGAGCATACCGATTCCACAGATGACAGATATAATATTGGTGCAAATTGCGATGACAATATATGCCAGAAAGCTATATGCCACTTTATGCGCATTGGCACTTCCACCGATAGCCATCGCTGCATAAAGCTGAAGGATAGAACGAACCACACCTACTACGAATAAAACAATCAACAAGATAAACTCCGCCGTATTCATACCTATATTCTGGAAAAGTTCCTTCCAGTCCAGATTCTGCAATATAATAGAAAATCCACCGGTCATGCCAAACAGAATCGCTACGGATATCACGATCACTATCACGGCAAGCACCATCCAGATAAAAGCCATCAACAGTTTGCTGACTATCTGCTGCCATTTTTTAACTGGAAGCATGTGGGTAAGATATCCCTCCTGTGACAACATGCTCTGATAAAACCGATGTATGATCACTACGATCGTTACGATCACAAGCGCAACGATAAGGATCGCATATACTGCAAGAAATAACACCATTGCCCTTTCGTTACTGAAAACAGCGCCTTCTGCCCCGCGTAAAAAACTTCTGCGCATTGATAATCCGCTGAGTACCGCAAATACCAATACCACCAGATAGATCAGCGGAAAGATCCGCCTCGTTGCTTTCCATTCGTATTTCATTAATTTTCCTAACATCTGAACACCTCCCGAAACAACTGATCTACAGATTTGCCTTCTGTCTCCCTGATTTCATCCACAGACCGGTGAAACAGTAGATGTCCCCGATCCAGAAACAACACTTCATCCAATACCCGTTCAATATCCGAGATCAGATGTGTCGACAGAACAACTGTCGCATCTTCTGAATAATTTGTAATGATCGTATTTAAAATAAAATCTCTTGCCGCCGGGTCTACGCCTCCGATTGGCTCATCCAGAAAATATACTTTAGCTTTCCGGCTCATAGCAAGGATCAGCTGCACTTTTTCCTTATTGCCTTTGGAAAGGGTTTTCAGGCGGCTGTTCATCGACAGGTTCAATGTTCCCACCATCTCTTTTGCTTTTTCGATATCAAAATCGTTATAAAAATCTTCAAACATCTCCAGCAATCCCTGTATGTTCATCCAGGTCGGCAGATAATTTGCATCCGGCAGATAAGACACGATGGATTTACTCTCCACTCCCGGCTCAAACCCGCCCAGATAAATCTTTCCGTCAGATGGAACCAGAAGGCCATTTGCCAGTTTGATCAATGTTGTCTTTCCACTTCCATTTGGGCCTAAGAGTCCGATGATCCTGCCGCTTTCCAGAGTAAAGCTGACCTGATCGAGAGCCGTCAGGCCTCCGTATCTTTTTGTCAGATTTTCACACTTTACAACTTCGCTCATACTGTCTCCTCCTTATGATCTCCTCTGTCTTCTCGCAAAAATGCGATCATCTCTTCCTGGGAAAATCCAATCTCTTTCATTTTTTTACGAAATTCTTCTGCCAGTTCTATGGCTGAATTTTTCCTCAGCTGTTCTATCATATTCTGATCCTCCGTTACGAAACGTCCGCTTGTACGTACTGCATGCACCAGCCCCATATCTTCCAGCGATGCCAGCGCACGCTGCATTGTATTTGGGTTGACTTCCGCTTCTCCGGCAAGTTCCCGTACAGATGACAGTTTACTGCCCGGCTGATATTCGCCTGTTATGATACGGTTTTTTATCTGCTCCACAAGCTGTACATAAATGGAGCGGTCATTGTCAAATTTCCATGCCAACGATCTTCCCTCCCTTATATTATTGTGTTGTCGTTTTATTGTATTAGGCAAGTAATACAATAGTACAATTTACTTTGTATGTCAATAAGATTTTGTGAATTTAAAAATTTCTTAAAAAACTGTTCAGAAATGGCTTTCAATGATACACTGTTATGGCAGACGATTTTTTATTCCTATTTACCAAAAACATGTCCGCAAATATCAGCGGCAGAATGGAGATTGTTATGAAAGATATTCAACTTGGAACTTATAAAGGATTAGAGATAACGGCTCCGGATCTTACAGTTACGGAGAAAGAGCTGAACAATGCCCTTGCTAATTTGCAAAAAGAAAATGCAATTCTGATCCATGTGGATGACAGAGCCGCCCAAAACGGAGACCGTGCCGTTCTGGATTTTCAGGGATATTTTGAAGATAAACCACTGGCCGGTACAAAAGCAAAACGTTTTCCCATGATCCTTGGCTCTCATCGTTTTATTCCTGAATTTGAAGATCAGATTATCGGAAAAATGCCCGGAGATGCCTTTGATATTTTTGCCACTTTCCCGGAAAACTATCCGGACAGAAAGGCTGCCGGAAAAAAAGCCCGCTTTTCTGTAACGCTTCTGTCCCTTGGCATTCAGGAACTTCCGGCACTGGATGACGATTTTGCCCTCGATTTTTCTGAATTTGAGACAATGGAAGATCTGAAGGCTTCTCTGAAAGAGACGCTGACAGAAAAGAAAGAAGAAAAAGAAAATGCCCGTATCCAAGATGAACTGCTTGGAAAAATCATTGAGACTTCTGAGTTTTCCTTAAATGATGATATTGTGGCTGAAATTGAAGACGAACTTCTGGAAGAATTTGAAGATGATATTCATGCTCATGGCATGTCCATGGAGCAGTTTTTCCAGAGAACCGGTCAGACAACGGAAACTTTGCAACAAAAGTATCATAAAAAAGCATACCGGCAGGTAGCTGAAACAACAATTCTCCATGCCATTGCGCAAAAAGAACATCTGACGTTTTCCGATGAAGAGCTGGAAGATGCCGTCTACGATATGGCTGAGTATTATGAGACAGACCCACTGGAATTTCTTCAGGAACTGGATCCGCAGGAGCTCAATGGTCTGAAACTGGAGCTGCTGTGCCAGAAGGCTATGGAGTTTGTTCTGAAACATGCTGTGCTGCTTTAAAATACTTGGAAAAGGCTGTTGATGATATAAAATCCTATCATCAACAGCCTTTTTACAGGCAGAGAACTTTTTCTATTATGAACGCCACTCCATCTGCATCATTACTCTCACTGACCAGATCTGCACTTGCAAGACAGTCGGGCGTAGCATTTTTGACAGCTACTCCTATCCCGGCAAATTTCAACATATCTGCATCATTATCGCCATCGCCAAATGCAATGGTCTCTTTTGGAAGGATTCCAAGCTTTTGCAGCATCAGTGACAATCCAGATGCTTTGGAAGCTTCCTTATGAGAAATTTCCAGGCGATACTCCACAGACGAAGTGGTATAGATTCCAGGAATCGCCGATCTCAATTCCTGATCCAGCGTTTTCCGCACAGAAGGCTCTTTCAGCATAATATCTATACTCTCAAGCTCTGTCTTATGCTTCCGGATAAATGAACAGATATCGGCAACCGGATGTCTCGTCTTCCTGGTATAAGCCACTGCCCGTTCAGGGATTCCATAAGCGACAGGATTTTTGATGTATGCCTGATCCGCCCAGGCAATCCCATTTATAAACACTTCATAGGTCACTTCTCCCTCGTAAAATGCTGTCTCAGTCATCTGAAGGATTGCTTCCACATCAGAAGATTCTATTGTCCAGCCACCGATTTTTTCTCCTGTGATCTCATCATACACTGCTGCCCCGTTGGACACTGCAACATAACGGATACCTGACAGACAACAGATACTTTTCGGCAGAGAAGCAAATGGTCTTCCACTGACAGGCAATACTTCAATCCCATTATCCACAGCAGCAAGCAATGCCTCTCTGGTCCTTGCGGACATCGTTCCATCTGTCCGAAGGGTTGTGCGATCCAAATCCAGAGCGATGCACCGGATCTTTCCTCCTGTATTTTCATTTATAAGTCTTTTTAAATTTTTTTCAAAATCCTGATTCTGTGTATTACAGGTTGGATTCGGATCCTTTGCACTTCTTTCAAACGCTTCTCCTTTTTTGTCATTTACCAGAGACAGCGGTTTTTCCTGTCTGTTTGTTTTCATCTTATATATCTCCATTTTATCGTAAAGTTATTGCAATGCTTTGTTAATTATACAATCACACGTTCCCGCTATCGCTCAAATATAAACAGAATGCATCCATCTGTTCTGCATAATTCCAGTCCTATTTTCAAATAATAATCTGGAAATCCAAACATGTAAAGGAGATTTTTATGTATGAACCAGACCACAGCAAAAAAACCGAAAAAGCTTATGATGTGCTGGAGGACAGCTGTCATAATGAGTATGATTATCTGGGCAATTCTGCTTCTGCCCATGATTGTACAGGACTTATTCCGTCCGGGATGGTATCCGAAGAAGAATTGTTGTCTTATAAAGATGTGTACGATTTTCCCCCGCCGGTTCCAAAAGTGCCGGTTTCTGAAATAAAACAATAGAACATGATAAAAACCCTGCCGCGCCGGTACTGAATCCATGTTTTTAGAAAACATTTTCTAAAAGAAAAATTTCTCTCCTCTTTTTCAGAAAAAATCTCTCAAAACAGGATCCTAGGATACCCGATGCATGCAGGGTTTTTACAACATGTATTTACCTTGAAAGTAGATAAAGCCTCTGGCAGATTGGAAACAGTCGGTAATATACATTCACACTAATGTCCATTCCGCCAGTTTTTCGGCGGCACAAACAATCATGTAAAAAGTATTTTTCATACTCCTGATCTCACAATACATACTTTGGCATATCTGGCTGATCGCAGAAACCGGTTTCCCGGCTGTCTCGGCTTATGAACAGTACTGAGCCAGAACGTTATGCAGGGCGGCTGCACTGCTTGTATGCACACGTTCAATCTTCACATTGTTCTGTTTTGCCTGACTGACGGCATTGTGAACCATCTTATGGGATACGGTGCTGGTAAACAAGATCATCAGATCCGGATTACCGATTTTTTTCTTAAATCCGCCTTTTTCTTTTACCATTACTTTTGCCTTGCATCCATAATCTTCACATATTTTTTCATATTGTGCCGTCATACGTTCGTGTCCGCCAATTATTACAATACTCATTGATATATCCTCCTGAAAGCCTTCCTGACCATTCCGTTTCTGTCGGAAGGAAAACTGTTTTATATGTTACTGCTTTTATATATTTACTATAGTAAATCTGTTTTTATGAGTTAGCTTGTTCTAACTACAGTTTTGCATATATAACATTATTTTTCAAGTGTTTTATTGAGTTATTTTATCAGCAGACACTATTTTTAATTATTTTTCTGTCATCTGATACGGATATTTCATATTTTATATCTGGCAACACGGAAAGCGACAGCAATTGAGACATCTGATTCCAACAGGTTCTATACCAGCCATAGGTGTGACGCCACCAATATCAGCAATGGCATGGAAATGATGGACAGGATCGTGCTCAGGCAAACCAGTTTTACCGCATGGGTATAATCCAACCCTACCTTCTGGGAAAAGATTGCTACATTCGCCCCGATCGGCGCAGATGCAGAAATCAGCAGTGTCAGCTTCATTGGATTAACAGTATCCGGCAGCAGACACAGTACGGCAATACTTGCTAATGGGATCACGGCCAGACGAATCAGACTTGCCCAGTAAATCTTCTTGTCCGTGAAAATAGAACGGATATTAGCCTGTGCCAGATAAACGCCAAGAATGATCATGGCTACCGGCGCATTCAGGGCTCCAAGAGAATCCAGAGCCGTTACCGCTACTGTCGGAAGCGGGATCTGGATCAGAAAGATTGCCACACCGATAACAGTTGCAATCAGCACCGGATTTGTAAAAATTTTTGATACAGATATAGCTTCCTTATCATCTGTCATAATATATACGCCATATGTCCACTGTAATAACAGCAGAATTGCCACAAATGCAGAACAGAAAAATACTGCCTCCTCTCCCATTACCGCACGGACCAGCGGAATTCCCATAAATCCGCAGTTGGAAAATGCGACACCAATATTTTCGATTCTTTTACGTCTGCCAAACAAAAGCCCGGACACTACCATAGCAAGCAGCAGCAACAATGCAGACAGTCCAAAGGACAATCCCAGCCCTTTCAGATATGACGGCGTCCGCTCCACATAATAGGATCGGATGATGACTGCCGGCAATACGATATACAACAGCAGATTAGACAATTCCTTACTGCCGCCCTCAGTAATCAGCTTTTTCCGAAACAGTACAAAGCCGACTCCCATAAAAATAAACATACTAATCAACTGCTTTAACAAGATCAATGCAGCATCCATAACAATTACCTCTCAAATATTTTTATTTTCAACAACCATAAAAACTCTTGATTTCATTATGGTTATTCAATTCTTTTTCATCCCTGAAAACTCTTCCATAAACGCTCTTTCCAAGCAAAAAATAATAATTTAAAGACAAAAATAAAAACGTCTTACCAGCTCCTAGAGATACAGAGTAAAACGATTTTTCTGAAACTCAAGCACGCCCTCCTGCCGAAGTTTTCCAAGCACCGCAGAAAGCGCGCTCCGATCTGCTGCCAGATAATCCGCAAATTCCTGCCGGTTAAACGGGATGCAGAACGTATCACTGCCCTTCATCATTGCCTGCTCTGACAGATAGGACAATACTTTTTCCCGCAGCGTCCGCTTAGACAGATGCTCGATCCTTCCGGTAAGGAAAATATTCCGCCGGGCCAGGATCTGTACCAGATTGCTCATAAGCATCCGGTGGAAGGAACAAACGCATTCACAGGGCGACAGGATTTTCTGATAATCCAGCCACAGGATCTGTGTCGGCTCCTGTACCCAGATATCTACACCTGCCGGTATCGAACCACAGGCAAATGCTTCTCCAAACAGCTCTCCGGGAGTTACCTGTGTCAGGATTACCGTATTTCCTTCAAAATCTGGTTTCTGAATCAGTACACTGCCATGCAGGATCATTCCAAAACGTTTCATCTGACTTCCGGACTGCAACAGCAGTTCATTTTTCTCATACTCTTTAATCTGCGCCTGCAGACATTTTAAAACTGCTTCGATATCTTCCAGCGCAATCCCTGCAAACAATGGCGAATTTCCAATAATTTCCAGATTTTTTTTCATTCTTTTATCCTTTCCGTTGTATTTACAACCGAATCCACTTGTCGATTCTACTATACTAGGCTCATAAAGTAAAGAACTTCAACAAATTCTTATTTATTGAAATTATCATCAGATTATGCACTATGTAAATCAAAACAAGGAGGATCTACCTATGATCAGAAAAATCATTAAAATAGACGAAGAAAAATGCAATGGATGCGGGATCTGCGCAGATGCCTGTCATGAAGGAGCCATTGATATTGTAAACGGAAAGGCAAAACTTATGCGTGAACATTACTGTGATGGACTTGGAGACTGTCTGCCTGCCTGTCCGACCGGAGCGATCTCTTTTGAAGAGAGGGAAGCGCCTGCTTATGATGAAGCTGCTGTGAAAGCTGCGCAGGCTGCAAAACAGGCTGCTTCCAATGCAGCTAATCAGGCTGAAGCTCCTGCTGCCCCTGTATTCCATGGCTGTCCTGGTTCCCGGATGCGTTCCATCCAGCACAAAAATACAGCGCCGGTCGTATCCGATGCGCCTGCTATGGAAGGACAGCTTACCAACTGGCCGGTTCAGATCAAACTAGCTCCGATCCAGGCACCTTATTTCGAAGGAGCAAATCTTCTCGTAGCCGCAGACTGCACGGCATTTACTTATGGGAATTTCCATCAGGAATTTATCCGCAACCGTGTCTGCCTCATTGGCTGCCCGAAACTGGATGCCGTAGACTACACTGAAAAACTGACAGAGATCATCAGCAGAAATGATATCAAGAGCGTTACCATCGTCCGTATGGAAGTTCCGTGCTGTGGCGGTCTGGAAATGGCATGTAAAAACGCATTACAGAACAGCGGCAAATTCATCCCGTGGCAGGTAGTAACGGTAGGCATTGACGGGCAGTTATTAGATCGATAATTTTGTCTATAACTTAAAAATCCGCAAGAAAAAGGTAGTGCTTATGCACTACCTTTTATTATGTAAACCTGGAAATTTTTAGAAATTAGCTTCCAGTGTAAGAATCATCTCACAGATCATACGATGTGTCGGAACCTGAATTCCATGTTTTTCCGCCAGAGATACGATACAGCCGTTTAATGTATGGATCTCTGTCTGCTGCTTTTTCTCGATATCCTGTAAGGTGGATGAGCGATGCTCATATGTATCCGGAATCAGTTTGCCATAAAAGTCTTTCTGATATGCTTCCGCATTTCCCCAGAATGTATGATAACCGCAGGCATCCATTACTGCAAAGGTCTCCTGAATCAGACGATCCATGATGGCTTTGGAATAGCTGCAATCTGCCAGTTTTCCATAAGGCAGATGAAGGATCGCCCCCAATGGGTTCAGAGTTGTATTGTATAACATCTTTGCCCAGAGCGCTTCTGCCAGCTGCTCTGTCGTTTCGCTTGGAATGCCGGCAGCACTGATTGCTTTTGCCAACGGTTCCATACAGGCAACATCACATCCATGCAGGGAACCAAAAAGGATCGGCGCGGTATGAACGGTTATATTGCTGATATTCGGCGCAGTACGGGCAAATCCGGTAATAACCCGCGCCTGATAAATCTGTTCCACCGGAAAATGCTCCAGAAACGGCGTATCGTTGCCCCATCCGTTCTGTAAGATCACAATCTTACCATCTGTGGTGAAAATCTCCTTATGCTTTGCCAGCTGCTGCGCCACAGTCTCATTTGCCAGAGTCTTCGTGCAGACCAGCACACAATCAATGGTTCCTGCCGGAATCTCCTGCAGATCTCCATAAGCAGCAACTTTACCTGCCGGAACAGAAATATCTCCAAAAAGCCCTGTTCTTTTGATGCCGCCTTCTTCAATTACCTTTTTTGTATTTGGATTTGCCTGAAAAACTACGCCCATATTCTGTTCATAAAGGGATGCACCAAGGGCAATGCCGATGGCACCTGCACCTATGATCAATACCTGTTTCACTTTAACTCTCCTCCTTTGTACAATCATGTACTCTCGTAATCCTCTAAGTGAAGATTTCTAAAATAGATTTTTGATATACAATAATATTTTCAGAATATATACACGATGTGTCTGACAATGAAAATGAACCAGAAAACATCCATCAAAAATACACTCAAAAAATTCATTAAAAATATTCCAAGTGTGTATCCATTCTGTCTAATACTGGTTATTTTCAAGATAATACTATGTTTGGCATGCTGTGTTTTTATCCATCTCCAGAATAAACAGCAGCTCCTTGCTCGCATTTTTCAACTCTTTGCCGGTTACCTGATAATTGTGTTTTTTCTCCCTGATCTTAACCGTGCCGTATTTTTCCATCATCTGACGGATCTCCTCCGGCTGCGGTTTTACTCTGGTGTTCTGGCTCAGTACGATATAGTCCGTCTTACCTCTCAGCTTTCTGATCAGCTGCTCCATATGTTCGAGAAAATACGCTTTCTGTGTAAAATCCGTATGATCTTTCTTCTTGTCAAACATCTCATCATACAGTCCATAAAAAGCATCATAATTATTCATAGTAGACGGATAGGGCGGATCCATATACACCACATCTACCTTTTGCATCTGATCTGCCAGTTCCATAACATCACACCGATAAGTCTGACAGGGGTTCCCTTGAAATACTGCATCATTGTACGCCTGCAGATTTTCCCGCATATGGCTTTCAAAGGTCTGATTATGATATGCCCGTCTCCTGCCGTATTTCGCATAGCTGTAATCCTCATCCCGCAGACGCTGGATCTGATTCCAGGGCACATTCATCCGGGAATAGGGAAGCTTTCGGATCATCGCCCTGCGGATCAGCGCCAGAAACAGATACCTCTCATTTCCGGAAAGTGTCTCTGAAATAGCTACCAGATGTGCAAGCTCAGCAATCTCTTCCGGGAAATACAGCCGCTTTGCAAGAAAGGAAAATTTTTCTTCCAACTCCCGCTCCCGCTCCTGCAAAACTGTACGCTGAAAAACGGAAACGTCTAACGTCTCCGTCTCATTTTCCACCAGCGCCTTTGCCAGCACATAATCCGCATATAAGATGTCATTTACCAGTACCGAATACCCATGCTCTTTTAACGCATAGGCCACGGAGCTGCCTCCGGCAAACAGATCAAGGACTGTGCCGGAACGCACCGGCATTTCCCTGATCAGCCAGCTAACTAACTTCTCTTTGTTTCCGATATAATTGACTTTCGGGTAATTTGACATTATCCAATGACTCCCTTATCTGTATCGCTAATTTCTCCGCCAGTTTCGGCGGCACGGCATTTCCGATCTGCTGCTGGATCCCGATAGACTGTCCCACAAACACAAAATCATCCGGGAACGACTGCAATCGTGCCAGTTCTCTGGCTGTCAGCGCGCGGTTCTGTTCATAATGGAATATCTTGCGCATATCTCCAGTCACACAGACTGATGGTTTCTGGCTGTTATAACGGATGTATTTACGGATATCTCCGGATTTTGGACGCAGCTCCTCCGGAATATCGTTGCGGTCGCCGCCATCCTTTACATAACTCATCTTGCGCAGCATCTGTGCGCTGTGGTTCATCGCTACATGATTTGGGATGTCGCTGGTCTCTCCGCTCTCCAGCGGCGGCAGATCCCCGATGGCTTCCTTTACCGTATAAACGTGATCACACTTTGGCGGATAGGAAAATTCCGTTTTCACATCCTTCCGAATGCCTATGATCACAACTCTCCTGCGCTCCTGCGCCACACCGTAATTTACACTGTTGAGCACTTCCCACTGTAACGTATATCCCGGTCCCGCATCAGAAAATGCATCCACAACTGCAGCCATCGTCTTTCCCTTCAGATGAGTCGCCATGGCTGCCACGTTTTCCAATAAAAACATCTTCGGCTGCACCACATCCACAAAACGGACAAATTCTTTAAACAGTTTGTTTCTGTCGTCTTCTAAAAAGCTTCTGCCGATCTTACCAGCCAGTGAAAAGCCCTGACATGGCGGACCGCCCATGATCACATCCACCTGTTTTCCAGCAGTCAACTCCCTGATCCGTTCGTTATCAATATTTCTCACATCATCTACAATCAGCTGATGCGTCGGGAAATTCCGCCGATATGTCTTGGCAAAATCTGCATTAAACTCCACGGAGAAAACATTCTCAAAGCCTGCCCGGTCAAATCCGAGTGAAAGTCCGCCTGCTCCGCAAAACAGATCAATATAAGTATATTTTTTCATTCAGACAGACCCCCTTTTTCTCTCAGATCTTTCGTTAAATATTTCTCTGATGCATCTGCCTTCTCATTTCCATTGTCTTTTAAAACAACTTTACCTGCATCAGCCCTTCTGTTCTGCTTTTCATAAAATATTGCCCGATGGATCGCAAGGTATTCCTTCCGGCAGTCATTTAAGATTATTTTATCCAGCTGATAGCGAGCGAAATCTTCCTGCACAGACGCTGCTACGTTATCGCCAAACAGAATCTCTCCCTCATCAGAAAATGAAATATCGTGTTTATCAAAATAAGAATCCACGGTCGGGCTCAGCAACAAACCATTATTGACATCATACGCCTGATCTTCCCGGTGTTCCCTCAGGCATACGGCACATTCTTTAATATGAGATGCAATCAGAGACTTATACGGACGTTTGTCCAGATAGCACACAGGCGCTCCGTAAATCTGTCTGGATTCTTCTTTCAACTCATCTTTATAAATACGATGACGCACGCCATCTCTCGCATAGGATTCATCGAAATCTTTATCTGCAATCTGCGGATCGTCTGCAAACCAGAACCGTTCCTCGTTTTTATCATATTTCAGATCCACAAATCGTTTCAGATAACCGATCAGATGTGAAATCTGGTTGTATTTGCGCTCATCAAATCCAATGATCCGGGCATACTGATACTGAGTATCCAGTTGTTCTCTGGTCAGATAACCTGCCGGGAAATCTGTAACATCCGTAACCATAAGCGCCATAATATCCTGTTTATTCAGAGAACCATTTTTATCCAGCGTCTTCAATAAAAAATTCACATGCTTTAATTCTCTGCGATCCACAGTCACATCAGATGCCAGAGAGGAATATTCATAAAAAATCTTAGAAAACAGAATAATCTTCTGTTCTTTATTCTTCTCCCTTGCAAAAGCCTTCACCTGAGGCTGATATCCAAGCAACAGCGGATTCACAAATCCAATCTTTACAAACTGATTGATGACTTTTCTCGCAGAAAGTGTGGCATCTTTTCCTTTAAAACCGGAAATCTCAACAATCTGCTCCTGCAGCTGCTTATACAGATCTGACTTCGTAAAATCCATATGAGCCTCTGCATTGGCTTCAAGCTCCTTACGGTTCCGGTCAATGAACATCAGGATCACGTTCAGACAGTTATTAAATTTTGTACCGAGAATATTCAAGTGAGCTGCCGTAAAATTCCAATAATTCTCATAAATCTCTACTTCTCTGCGTTTTTTTGTCGGTGCCATTTTCCGTCCTCATTTTCCTTATTAATACAAACCAGAAACCCTCTATGTATCTTGGATTTTAAATTTTTATAATAATCATTATGAAAAAAGTCTAATTTTTATTATATAAAATCTTTTGTAATCCCGCAAGTATTTTTTATGAACATATGTTCTGTTCAATCACTCACTCAATAAATCCGATACAACACAGGCAAATTTCATCGTATAAAGTAAAAATGAAAACAATAATGGCAGATAGTCTTATGCTCTCACACTTTTTTTTAACATACCAAAAATGTATCTTTTCAAAAGTGTTTTTCACAAAACTACCTGCCACCTGTTATGCTCAGTGAGCAGAATCTAAAAATGTTTTTTCCGCAAACTCTATACAAATTTCAATGCGTAACTCTGAATTTTTTTAACCACTGTCTGCATACCGTAAAAACGATCCACCGATATCTGCTCTTTTAAAGCTGTCTTCTCGATAAAATCAATATGCGTTTCGCAGATTTCCCGTGGAGTACGCGCATCAAAAAGTGCAACGATAACTGCAACAATTCCTTTTACGATCAGAGAATCACTGTCTGCCCGAACATAGACATTATCATTTTCATACGAAAGCACAACCCACAGATCAGCCTGACAGCCGGAAATTTTTGTATGACTGTTTTTTTCTTCCGGCAGTACCGGTTTCATATCTGCCGTCAATTCCAACAAGCAACTATACTGCATCAGCCAATCTCCTATTTCGTTAAAGTCTGTAATAAATTCTGCCTGTTCCCTGGCAATAGAGTTTCTCTTTTCAGTCATCTTGTTTTCTCCAGTCCGTGTTTCCTTTATCTTTCTAATTCCTTTGTAAGCGCTTCAGCTTCACTCTCTGTCATAAAGTCACGGTTATACTGATGCTCCTTGATAAATAATACGATCACAACAACGACAAGAGATGCTATTCCTGCTATTACATAAGACATTCTCAGATTTCCGGTAGCATTCAACACATTTCCATTCACACAAAATCCGAAAGAAGATACAAGCGCCTGGATTGGAAAAAGTACAGAATTTACTTTTTTAAATCCATGACGGCCGAATACTGCTGCCGGCAAGGATGTCGTAAAGTTTGCAGAACCACCCAAAGCCAATGCAAACATGATCAGGAAGATAATGACTAACGGACGTTTTTCTGTCACTTCCAAAAACAGTGCAACCGCATACCAGATACCGAAGAAAATCATCGTTTTCTTTGTACCCAGTTTCTGATCCATCGCTCCAATGATCCATGAACCCACGATTCCTGCAAATGCCAGAATCGTCATGATCGTCAGTGCCTGCAGCTGTGTAAACCCAACTTCCTGATTACGGACAACCAGCTGTGTGATAATGATTGTAGAGACAAACTGGAAACCGCCAGAAGCAACTGCTACCAGCCAGAACGTCTTTTTGGTAAACAGTTTTTTTACTGTCCAACCACCATCTTCATCAATTTCTTCATTAAAATATTCCTTTTTATATTCTTCATCCGATACATTATCCGGATTGATTCCCCGTTCCTGTGGCGTATTTCTCATAAATACAAGACCCGCAACGGCAAGAATAACGATTAAGATCACAGGAAATACGACTGCATTTGTAACTCCCATTTTCGCAACCAGCATTGTGATCAGTGGAACAAAAAATCCTGTAGACATATTATGTCCCATTGTGGTATATCCCATAACAATTCCTTTTTTCTTAGGAAACCACTGTGCGACAAAAGCGCCGCCGGAAATGTATCCAGCGCTCATACATCCAATCGTACAGATACATAAGGCAATGGCATACTGTGCAAGACTATTTGCATGTCCCATTCCAAAATATCCAATGCCTCCTAAAATCAGACAGATAAAGCTTGTAACACGCGGACCAATCTTTCTGTTGACAGCTCCCATAACAAAAAAGAAAATGACGCCGACCATAGCAGCAACCGTTCCCATATTTAATACATTACCCGCCGGAATGCCAAGTTTTTCTGCCACTGCGGGAGCTACGATATTTGAACTGTCATTTACCATTCCTGCATAAAACCAGAACATGAGAAGACAGAAAATAATTGTTCCCCACCCTTTTCCGAAATTAAATAACTCGTTTTTCTTTCCCTTTTTCATTTTAATCTCCATTCTGCCACCTTCCAGTTTAATGGCACAAATAATTATGAAAATGCGATTTTCGTGTGAAAGCCCTTCTCCTATTGCATTACTAGGTTTTTCCTTATAGTACGAAACACAATGCACCTTCTTTTCAAAAGCTACATTGTGTTTCTATATATGCTATAATATTCTATCTTTTTGATCCTGCTGCAAGCAGATGCCAGACTTCCTGAGCGATCTGCCTTGTATCTGTCAGATCTGCTGTTGTATCAGGCAAAAATTTTATGCCAAGACCTTTCTGAAGCGCCATTAACAGCAATACTTTTTTATTCATGGCAGAAGTCGTACCCTCGCAGGAATGTGCGCCATCCAGTTGTCTGCTTTCTTCCTTTGGCATCCGGATCGTTTTCGCCACACTGAGCTCTGCCAGTTCCGTCAGGTTATACACATCTGTAACATCACCAAGCAAAATATATTTACTCAGAATGAACCCATACAGATCTTCATGTAACGTTTCCCAGGTTGGATATGATAACGACTGCATCTTTTTCATATATTCCACAGACTTTTGCTGATACAGGAAAAGTCCGTTCTTATGCTTGATAATTGACATTAATATTTCCCCTTATACATCTGCTTTCTGACTTGATCCACAGCTTTCTGATCAATGGGATCTCCGATTAAGCAGTTACTACTTCAAGACCAAGGCTTTCTCCGAGAAGCTGCAGTTCTTTTACATAATCTCCATATGTAACTACCAGATGATTACCAAAATTAATATGTTTGTAGAAGAAGTCTTCCTGATTCTCAATCTTCATAAAGAATCCTTCGTCACAGTTTGTACGCTCTGCGCCTGATCCGGCCAGAATCGTTCCTTTTGCTGCAAACAGTTTTTTCGCATCCGGAGAGATACGAAGAAGTGTTATTTCCTGACCTGCATCCTGGGTAAAATCATATCGGATTGTTGCTCCAAATCCCTGATCATTTGCAAATGGCGCCAGACTGTACTCTGTCTCTGTATTTTCTTTATAGCCATGTAATTTACGGTTTGGTGTGGAATGGAATACCAGATACAGATTTTCACGCTCATCCGTAGCTGCGGCAAGCTGCTCCTGACCAAATCCCTGCATCTGAATCATCTGGCCATCATGATATAATACCGGATTGGAATTACCCATATAAACTGCTTTATCGGACAGATTTTCCATAATTGCCATAGCCAGAACAGAGTTAATATCCATCTCGCAGGAGGACGGGATCTGATTTTCATTATTCAGTGAATGGGTCAGGCAGAAGGTAAGCTGTTCCTGATTTAATCTTCTTGTAGAACAGCAGTCCGGACATGGCATTGTATATGCATTGCAGCCATTGCGCTCCAGTAATTTCTGAACCAGCACATATCCTTTTAATGATTTCTCCAATTTTTCCCGTTCTATACGGACTTCTTTGGCGCCTGCAAGCAGTTCATCTGCCAGACGTTCTACTTCTTTCATATCTTCTTCCGTCAGATTACATGCATCACGACCCGGAAGCGTCGGATTTGTCTTCGGATCCCTTACTGTAAGCATATCCATCAGTTCATGGAAGTTCTGATAACGGAACTGTACGCCAAATTTTTCTGTAACATAATTGAGGTCAACCAGATTATCAGAAGAACTGAAAGAGCGTGATGAATTAAATCGTGTGACAACCATAACACGTGTGCTTGCCAGCGCTTTTCTTGCTCTGAGGACGCGCATATGTCTGCCAAGCTCTTCCCAGTTACGATATGCATAAGCTTCCAGGCCTCTTGCACGGACTGCAGAAGTATTTACCGTTGCTTCACAGCACTGAGCCGGCATAACGCCCTGTGGTTTGTGATATCTCTGTGCAAACTCAAGATAAATGTCTCCACGGCCAATTCCAAATGAGAAAAGATAGTAATCTACCTGGTCAATATCTTTTGCCATTGTGCGGAACATTTCTTCATCTGTTAAAAACCAGTCATCACGTTCCACATAAATCGGATCCATCATATTAACCGCATCCAATGGCATATTTTCTGCCACATCTTTCTGAAACTGACGGTAAAGTTCAGAATTCATAAATACATCGTAATCTTTTTCAAGCTCCTCTCCTTTTCCGAAACGACATGGGCCTTCGTAATAATATTGATGTACAAGGCCAATAAATACCGGACGCACATTCAGTTTCACATCTGTAATCTTTTCAATCATTTCTCTTCTCCTTTACATTGTGTTTTTTAATGTTATAATGATAATAATTGAAAAATATAAGAAGAAAAAGCGAAGAAAACCGCTGATATCATTCGATATTGGAATATATCTCTATATGCAAAATAATCATATAGTAAGAATACCCTTTTATTCTTTTTTAGAATAATATATCAACTTTTTTTCATGTTTCAGAATATTACATATCTTTTTACTATGTAAGACAAGGAAATGTATCTATGCCCATAATCTTCAAAAAGAACTATTATATATACACACTACTGTAAAAGGAGGGCAATATGGAGCCAAGGGATTATCCCAAAATCAACATGTTACAGATTCACTATTTTTTAGAAACAGCAGATAGCGGAAGTTTTACAAATGCTGCCAAACAGCTGTATACCACCCAGTCCACACTGAGCAAAACTATTTTGTCTATGGAACAGGTATTGAATGTTACGCTTTTCATCCGCAGTCACAAACGTCTGATTCTGACAGATGCCGGAAAACACCTTTATAAAAAATGGCAAAATCTGATTGAAGATTTTGAATACTCCATTGAAGAATGCCGTTTTTTGCAAAGCGGTTACCAAAGCATGCTTTCTATTGGAATACTGGATTCCCACGCTCCGGAAAAATTTGCATTGCCGCAGATACGAAATTTTATAAAACAGAGACCGGATATTCATCTAAGTGTTCGCAGCTATCCGGTTCAGGAAATCCGCGAACAGATATTAAGCGGACATCTTGACCTGGGATACACTGTCTTATATGACATCGAACAGCTGCAATCCGACGATCTGGATTACAGAATCATTAATATATGTCCACATAATGTAGGCATGTTATCTCAAAACCCTTTGGCACGCCATGAACTGCTGGAGATCCAGGATTTAAAAAATTGTAATTTTGTATCCATATCTCCCCTTTACACACCAAGCTATAGCGGAATGATCAATGATCTCTGTCATGCGTCGGGATTCGAACCAAATTATGTGCGATACACAAATAATGCTATTTCTCTTCCTTACAATCTTATATCTGAACGGGATATCTTTTTATGTGACCGCAACTATAGGGGATATATTAATCCTAGCTTCGTAGAACTGCAATTTCGACCGATTGCCAATACAAGAAGCGGCGTCGCGCTGTTCTGGCAAAAAAGAAACGCAAAACCTGAATTGCAGCAATTCATTGATAGTCTCAATATAAACACAGATATATTCTGATAAAGCAAAAAGGAATGCAATCCAAATGACTTTTCTGTCATTTGAGATACATTCCTTTTTCCGGTCTAAATCAACCTTTTTTAATCGTTTTTCAAATCAGCGCATTTCACATCATACCCGTATTCTGTCTGCAATCTCATTATCAATAATAAAACGTCTGGAATTGCTTCCGATCAGCAATGCATGTTTGTATTTGGCAATGACCTGTATCATACTGCCTTCGCAGATCTGCCACTCCTGTAACTGCTTTAAAACTTCGGGCAGTCCAAACATCCACTGTATAGTATACGTTCCACGTGCCGCATTGGATAAAGCCTGCATGATTGTTCCCCCTCTCCACACAAAATAAAGTCCGAATATCTTCATTCCTTCTCTTAGGTATTAGTTGTTTCTTTTCTTTATTTTATGTGTGGATCTGATAGTTAGTCAATCGGGAACATTTATCAGTAACCGGTAACGTTTGTAAACAATGTATAACTAAAATAATGAATACAAAACTATTATAAGGCATTTATAACTGATGAAAAATCTCTTTTAAATTATCGGACATTTTTCTTACGGTTTTTCCGGTTCGTCACACAAATTACAGCTGCTCCACCACTGAGAAGAAGCAGAATACTCCACATCTCCGTGGGATTATTATCTCCGGTCTTTGGACTGGCTGTATCAGCGCCCGGCGTTTTTCCACCGGCTTCCGGATTTTTCTGTGTGTTATCCACAAGATCTTTGTCATTTGTATTTCCAGCACCTGGAATCTCGCCGTTTGTGTCCGGAACCTGCGGGGTATCCTGTCCTTTATCCGTAGCTTTTACCATACGCTGATCTGCCGCGCTGACAGCGATCGCATCGGAACCCTGTTCAAAAAACCGCATCAATGCTTCATCACAGGCTGCAAATTCTCCCTCTTCCTGCGCTGCTGCAAGCTGCGGGAAAGAAGATGATTCTGCCAGATAATTGTTTACCGCTACTGTATAGCACTCATTTTCATTTAAGGTCTTACCATCTTTTTTGATCGATACGACACGGCTGCCCTGTGTCTTTTCCATGTCGTACTCTACAGAAATGCCTCCTACCTGCAGATAGCTTCCACTGTCATTTGGCCATGCATCCCATTCTCCGCTGTCATTGGCAACGATATTGTTTTTCCGGATCTCCAATGAGGTCTCCAGCATCTCTCTGATCTGTGCACCGGTTAATTTTTTTGTCACGATATAATTGCCATATGGGCTGATATTGATCACATCCCCATAGGTAATGGTTCCGGCATTTACAGATGCCCGGATGCCACCTGCATTTTCAAACGCAATGTCTGCGCCGGTTGCCTTCAGATATGCATCGGTCACTACATTTCCAAGATTCGTCTGGTCAATCCGCAAATGTTCCCAGACTCCATCCAGATCTACCGGAGAAGTACCGATCTCACGGTTCAGCTGTTCTGCGTTTTCCGCATTTATCTGTTCCAGCAATGCAGTAACCGCCGGATCTTTTTCATAGGAAAGTGACTGCGCATAATCTACAGATGTCTTCTGATAGATAAAGCTGACGTTTCCCTCTGCATCCATCGTGCAATTCAGATCGATCAGTCCTACGGTATCCATATAATGTCCGCATTCAGACACATATGCCACAGATCCGTCCGGTGTGCTGACAGAGGCATCCAGACCAATGTGCTCATGGCCACACAGCCATACATCTACGCCATTTACCTGCTTTGCAAGCGTCTGCGGATCCAGCGTATGAGAAAGCGCGATCACGATATCACAACCATCTGCTTTTAAAGCAGCGGCCTCCTGCTGTGCATAAAGTACTGCATCCTGGAAGATCAGCCCTTCTACGTTTGACGGGGTCGTCTTCTGACTCATCTGTGGATCAATAACGCCAAATACACCGATCTTCAATGTCTTTCCATTCTTTTCCACCGTTTTTTCGTAGCTTGTATCATCAAAGAATGTTGTTCCATCCTGATTTACCACATTTCCTGCAAGCACTTTTACTCCGGCGATCGTTCCAAGTTCCTTCAGACGGTCTTTCCCGTAACTCCAGTCATGATTACCGGCCGTCATTGCATCATATCCACAGGCTTTCATCAGTCTTGCGACAGATTCTCCCTGCACGATCGTAGCACTTGGCAGCCCGTGAAACGTATCGCCGGCATCAAGCATAAGAGATGCATCTGCAGTATGCGTATAATCTTTTGCGATCCCACTGAGACGATCCATTCCAATAATCTGATCCCTCTCACTGGCTTCTACTCTTGCATGAATATCATTCGTCTGTACGATCCTGATATCAAATGTCGTACTTCCAGTCTGGCTTCCGGCGTCTGCAGCATTTGCCGGATTTATCCAGCAGAGACTGAATACCAGACACAATACCGATGCCAGTGCGGAAAATCTTTTCCATTTGTTTTTTGTTTTCTTCATCCATAGACTCCTTTCGTTTTCCTGAGGATTCTACTCAGTTTTTCATATGTCATTTGATGCAAATCCCCATTCTGCTGTCTTTGACGGACGGCACAGATAGCTATGAAATATAATTTACACACTACCATTCTCCTGTTACCAGACAATTTCTTCTTTAACTATATGGTCTGTCACAGGATTTGTAAAGACAATTATTTTTATCATTTACGTAATCTGGCAGAAATTCTCTTTCCTCTGCAGATTGGAGATGAATTACAGGAAAAACGTTAAGATGGGATTGTCATTTCCGTAAATTATATAGTATGATAGAGTGAGTTTAAAAGCACTTACAGAGAGGATAGATAAATTATGTGGATTGCTGATCAATGGAAAGATTATGAAGTAATAGACTGTTCCTGCGGCGAAAAGCTGGAACGTTGGGGCAATTATACCCTCGTTCGTCCGGACCCGCAGGTCATCTGGGATACACCGAAAAAAGAAAAAGGCTGGCGTAAGATGAATGCCCATTACCACAGAAGTAAAAAGGGCGGCGGCGAATGGGAGTTTTTTGATCTCCCGGAACAGTGGACGATCAATTACAAAGAGCTTACCTTTAACTTAAAGCCATTCAGTTTCAAGCACACGGGACTGTTCCCGGAACAGGCTGCCAACTGGGACTGGTTTTCTGACAAGATCCGTACCGCAGGCAGACCGGTCAAAGTATTAAACCTGTTCGCCTACACCGGTGGCGCTACACTGGCTGCTGCCGCCGCAGGCGCAAGCGTAACCCATGTGGATGCTTCCAAAGGCATGGTTCAGTGGGCAAAGGAAAATGCCGCTTCCTCCGGATTGAGTGACCGTCCGATCCGCTGGCTGGTAGACGACTGTGTCAAATTCGTAGAACGTGAGATCCGCCGTGGCAATCATTACGATGCCATCATCATGGATCCGCCATCCTACGGCAGAGGGCCGAAAGGCGAAATCTGGAAAATTGAAGAGGCGATCCATCCGCTGGTAAAACTGTGCACGCAGATCTTATCCGATGATCCGCTGTTTTTCCTGATTAATTCTTATACTACCGGATTGCAGCCGGCTGTCCTTGCTTATATGCTCGGCACGGAGATGAAAAAATATAACGGCATCGTCAATGCCCAGGAGATTGGTCTACCAGTTTCCTCCAATGGATTAGTCCTTCCATGCGGCGCTTCCGGACGCTGGGAGAAGAAATAAAAACATTCTTATTTTCCCTGCTTTTCTTTATCTTGAAATACTTTTGTCAGTGGCTGATTGATCCGTCCGCTGATCATGTCGACAAGAACATACAACAATTTTAAGGAGACACCGCATGACAGAAAAAGAAAAAGCAGCCCTGGGACTGCTATACAACAATAATTATGATAAAGAACTGATAGAAGAACGTCTGGATTGCCAGACCATGTGCCATGAATACAATCAGCTTCCGCCACGTGAAATGGGAAAGCGCCAGCAATTGATTCGACAGATCCTCGGCGATATTGGCGATGGATTTCAGATTGAGCAGCCATTTCACTGCGATTTTGGCTACAATATCCATATCGGTAAGAACTTCTACGCAAATTATAATTTTGTGGTCTTAGATGAAGCGCCTGTAACGATCGGGGAGTATGTATTTATCGCTCCTGACTGTGGACTTTATACTGCCGGACATCCTATCAATGCCTCGCAGAGAAATGAAGGGCTGGAATATGCTAAACCAATTACCATCGGCAATCATGTGTGGCTCGGAGGCGGTGTGAAGGTCATGCCGGGAATAACCATCGGAAACAATGTTGTGATCGGAAGTGGAAGCATCGTAACAAAAGATATTCCGGATGGTGTGGTCGCAGCTGGCAATCCGTGTAAGATCATCCGAAAAATAGATGAGAAAGACCGGGAGATGTAATATACAGACTTTTTTATCTATTTCACACAATCTCAAAATAGGATATACTAGGTAAATACGGAAAGCCCGGAAGAATATCCGGGCAATATCCTTCTGGTCGGCATCAACTATAACAGAAAAATCAAAGAACATGAGTTTTTATCTTTTATTTTCTTCTCCCTCAATCAGCAGTTTTCGCAACTTTTGTGCCGCGATTCCCACAGGCCGACGGGAATCATACACCATACATACCTCCCGTTCCGGTATACATTCTTCTAACGGAACAGCAAGAATCTCCTGTTTCCTAATCGCTTCCTCTGCCATTTTCTTTGGCAGAAAAGCCAGCCCAAGTTCACTTTTTACAAGAGACAATACCTGATCTGCAGTCGCAGCCTCCGTATCCGGGGCAAATTCTGCACCATGAGACAAAAATATCTGCTGATAGAAACGTGAAGTCGCAGTTTCTTTCCCGAGACAGATAAAGGGGTATTCCACCATATGTCTGATTGAAAGCGGTCTGCCCACAAGAGACGCAAAACTCGGTCCGCCTACCAGTATCTCCTGAAATTTTCTGAGACGGATCTCTTTTAAAGGAGACCCCAGACTGACCGGTGCCGTGATCACGGCAAAATCTGTCTCTCCACTTCTCACAGACCGGACCGCCTGCTCACTGGAATGATTACTGATCTTCAGGCGCACCCCCGGATACGTCATGTGAAACGTCTTCAGGCGTTCCAACAGATAAATGTTCAGAGCAATATCGCTGACGCTGAGAGAAACGTTTCCCCGTTTCAGCTCTGCATTATCAGCCAGTTCCTCTTCTGCCATTTGCAGCTGCGCCATAGCAACGGATACTCTTTCGTACAGCTTTTTTCCTTCCTGGGTCAGACATACGCCCCGGTTTGTCCGGATAAAAAGCGTACAGTTCAGCTCATGCTCCAGACAGTTCATCGCACGGGTAATATTGGGCTGGCTGTTACTCAGCGCATGCGCCGCTTTTGTGAGATTGCCATATTTTGCCACATAATAAAAAATCTTGTAATATTCAAAATTTACATTCATTGAACCGTTCTCCTGCCATATCATTTTGATATAGTCACAATATCAATAATATCTTTCACATATTTCCATCATCAAATTATAATCTCTATAGAACAGAAATGCAATCACAATACCCTGCAGCAGAAAACCGGGAATCTGCCTCGTCTCTTTCCCGAGTACCATCACTGCTGTACTTCAGATATTATAAGGAGATGATCTCATGTCATTGGTACTACCAAGAGAAGAAGAAGTTGAAAATATGTTTTCCAGGATTCTTTCCGCAGATAAATCCTGCGAACGACTGATTGAAACATTTTATAATCATTTATGTGATGACAACAAATACATCGATCCGGATCCCCATCATTTTGCAGAAGTTCTTCTGAATGCTTACAAAAATGGCGATGTCAGCGCCCTGTTGCTGGAAATCTGCAATCGAAGCATGTTTGACCTTCTAAAAGAAGCCTATCTGATTCCGAAACGTTTCCATGGAAAATGCGGAGAAAATCCGGTACTTCTTACAGATGCCGATGGAAACCTGCTCGAAAGCAAAAAGGATCTTGTTAGCAAGCATGAATATAAAAAATTCGGTGAAATCTATAACGCACATCCGGCAGCACCACGTTCAAAACTCTATCTCGCTGACGGATATGATCTGGTCAGATATTATACAACAGATATGAATATCTGCGAAAAGCAGGAAAACAGGGCTCGCGGCATTCTTATCTTATATGCCCTCCCAGACACAAAAAAACTGCATCTGACAGAAGCACAAGCCTATGATGTCATCTGGAACACGTTCCATGAGATTCAGCGGGAAGCATTTTCTGCAATCGTATTTTATGGGCAGGAAACCGGCACAAGATCCAACAAATCCTTTGATGAGCTCGGAGTTCTGCTACCAATCCATCAGTTTGAAGGAAAAATGCTTCAGCATCTAAATGTAATCGACGGGCTCGTCCTCTCCTGCAGAGAAAAAATGATGGAAAAAGCCGGGAAGGACAGTCTGGATCTGGATTAAACGGTCTGAGGTATCTCAATGAAAACTGCAACGACCCAAACAACAATCAAAAAAAATCATATGGACATCCAATGGCATAAATATACTGCTCCATCAGATCCAACTCCGATTACAGGTGCCAATCTGTCTGCCAAAGCATCTGTCATAGGACGGGTAGGCATTATGATTCTCTCCTGTGGAACCGGAGCCTGGCGCGTACGCAGTTCCATGAATGAGCTTTCTGAACTTATGCACATTACATGTACAGCCGATATAGGTCTCATGTCCATCAACTACACCTGTTTTGACGGAAAAGAAAGTTTCAGCCAGTCTCTCTGTCTGACGAATACAGGCGTTAATACATCCAAACTGAACCGACTGGAAAAATTTGTATCCGAATTTTCCGACAAAGAAATTTTTCAAAACTGTGAATCCATTCACTCCACTCTGGATCAGATTGAACAGATCCACGGATTATATTCCCCTCTGGCACTGGCAATTGCAGCCGCACTGGCATGTGGATCTTTTACCTTTCTTCTCGGTGGTGGAATCATCGAAATGTTATGTGCGTTTGCAGGAGCAGGCATCGGCAATTATATCCGCTGCAAGCTTTCCAAACATCATTTTACATTATTTTTATGTATCATTTCATCAGTATCTGCTGCATGCCTTACTTATGCCCTGCTGATATGCGTGCTTGGAATCGCATTTTCCATCAATCTGCAACATGAGGCTGGTTATATCTGTTCCATGCTGTTCATTATTCCGGGGTTTCCTTTTATTACCAGCGGTATTGACCTTGCAAAACTGGATATGCGCTCTGGAAGCGAACGGCTTACATATGCGCTCATCATCGTAACCGTTGCGACCATGACGGCCTGGATACTTGCCATGCTGCTGAAACTGAAGCCAATGCCGTTTCTTCCATTAAATCTGGCTCTGTGGCAATGGATCCTGTTCCGGCTGATCATGAGTTTTGGCGGGGTCTTCGGATTCTCTCTGATGTTTAACAGTCCACTCCGGCTGGCTGCTACAGCAGGAATGATTGGAGCCTTATCCAACACTCTGCGGCTGGAACTGGCAGACCTCACATCCCTGCCTCCGGCTGCCGCTGCCTGCATCGGTGCCTTTGTTGCAGGCGTCCTTGCCTCTACGATAAAGGGGCTCGCCGGATATCCGCGAATCGCCATTACGGTTCCGTCCATCGTGATCATGGTCCCCGGATTATATCTGTATAAAGGATTTTATAACCTCGGGATTATGAATCTGTCCGATGCGGCTTCCTGGCTGGCTTCTGCGATACTAATCATTCTGGCACTGCCATTTGGCCTTATATTTGCACGAATTCTTACCGATAAAACATTCAGGTACTGCACCTGATACAGGAGGCATTATGAAATTTTCACTGTCATCCAGACAAATGTCTGAGTCATTCCTGACAGCAGCATTGCTCTCGCTGTCAGGAGGGCTGCAGGATGTATATACCTATATCTCAAGGGGACATGTCTTTGCAAATGCGCAAACTGGAAATATCGTCCTCTTCAGTCAGAATATCTTCAGTCATGACTGGAACCGGAGCATCCACTATTTTGTACCGCTTTTATTTTTTGTGCTCGGTGTTGCAGCTGCCACATTTATCCGGCAGTCGTTCCAGAATCTCCAGATCATCCACTGGAGACAGATCATACTCCTCATTGAAATGGCATTACTTTTTTCCGTCGGCTTTATTCCTGAAAGTCTGAATCTGATTGCTAACGCGCTGGTCTCATTTTCTTGTGCCATGCAGGTCCAGTCCTTCCGTAAAGTCGACAGCTATGCATTTGCCAGTACGATGTGTATCGGAAATATGCGAAGCGGTATGGAAGCACTCTGTTCCTTTTATAAAACACATAACAGAGAAATGCTTTTGAAGGCGCTTCACTACTTTGGCATTATCGTTCTATTCGCTTTTGGCGCAGGCATCGGAAGCGTTTTCATCCGGCATTTCGGCATGCACACCATATGGTTTTCCTGTGCACTGCTGTTTGTCAGCTTCACATTGATGTTTATCCAAAAAGAAAAGGCTGTACACTGACAGTCATCCCTCTTTACCAGGCAGAAAACTGTCTGGTAAGGAAGGCATTACCTGCTGTGTAACAGCCTTTCTCTATTTTTATTCCACTTTCCATAAACCATGCATCCCGTTTCTCTTCTATGCAAGTTCTTCCGATGTCTCCGACAGAGCAATACGTTCACTTCTCTCTATCATGATCCATCCTGTTACCAGTGGAAGAAAGCCAAAATATGCTGCATGGATATCAAACAGATGCACCGCCCATGCTCCATAACAGGCGCCTGCAAAAAAGCAGATTACCGTATTGGTATACAGGACTGCTTTCTGTTTTGATTCTCTGTCTTTGGTCCTGATGTACTGCGTCCATCCAAGCACCGCCTGTTTAAAGTTATTGCTGGAAAAAATAGTGGCACTGTTATATCCATTTACAGGAGAAAATGATCCCCATTGAAATGCCGAGCAGAAAAAAATCGGATACAGACCAACCATAACCGGCTTTAACGGAATCAGCGATGCTGCCAGCATTCCAGCCGCATCCAAAATGATCGACAGCTTCCGCATATTCACTTTTGTATCATTTGACAACAGATATGCAGCCACTACACCGGCTCCAAAACAGGGCAATGCCAGAAAACGCAGCAAGACATCCTGCCACTCGCCACTGATCAGCGAATCTGCCATCTCCATCAGGTTTCCCGTCTGCGCAGATCCAAAGTTTCCCATATGTAACAGGATTGCATAGACGCCAAGCACACCGCCGACAAAGGAAAGATTCCAATGGATCCGTGCTTCCATCTTCCATTGTTTTATCTTTAACAATTCATTCAAGAGATTACCATGCCTTTCTAAATGAGAACGCAGATATTCTGTATCTATCCGCAAAATTTTATTTTCTAAAAATACCTCTTCTTTTATGATTCTGTAAAAACCTGTTTTTGCGATTCCCCATCATTTTCATCCCCGACAATATTTTGCCGGGAATCATCTTAGCATGCTTCTATCCAAAAGTCAAAATGAAAACACCTGTTATAAACAACGACTGGCATTTCAGGCATCAAAATCCACTTCATACACACCTTCCGGTGTTTTCATCGTTAAGATTCCCAGATTAAAATCCTCATCGCGGATTGTAATGTGGTATTCAAAAATCACATCCTCTTCAAATTTCGATAACAGCAGATAGGTGCCATTTTCTTTTCCGTCAATCTGGTCACAGATATCATCATAGACTGCTTCCCCAGAAATCGGTCTCGGATAACCGGATGCTTTTATCTTCTGTTCAATTGCTTCATATAATTCGTTCATAGGATCCTCCATTCTGCCTCATTCATATAAACTTTTTCAGTAATTTTGTTTCTAACAATAATTGTTCTTATTCTATCATAATCATATATTGTTTTCTATTCCCAATACTATCTTATAAATATAAAATCCCCCTAAGTAGATTTTGATCATTCATCTTGTCTACTTAAGGGAATCCCATCATTTTATAAAAACAGTGTCTTTTTTCTGCTAACGGTATGCTTCCATAAACTTCTAATGCAACCGATTGATTACAGCAGGCTCTTACGCAACTCTGCACCATCTTTTGCGCTTAAATATGCCGGTGCAATGTCAAATACAGTCTTGCAGCCATGCTGTCCTTCTTTGTACAGACGGAATGCGGCTCTTGCATAAGCTACGATGACACAGGCAGTAAATTCCGGATTGGAATCCAGCTTCAGGTTGTACTCAATCACATGGTTGTTCTCAAGATCCCAGCCTGTTTTTCCGGTACGGATGACAAATCCTCCATGTGGAATCTTGCTGTGCTCTGCTTTCAGTTCTTCTTCGCTGATAAAATGTACGGTTGTGTCATAATCTGCAAAGTAGTTCGGCATTGTCTTGATCTCTTCCTCAACTTTTGCAGCATCTGCACCTTCTTCCAGTACAACGAAGCACTCTCTTGTATGTTTCTGTCTGGTGGTCAGTTCCGGATTCTCTCCGTTTCTTACAGACTCAAGTGCAGCTTCTACCGGGATCGTATACTGTCTGCCATCTTTTACACCTTCTACACGGCGGATTGCATCAGAATGTCCCTGGCTGACGCCTTTCCCCCAGAATGTATAATCCTTTCCTTCCGGAAGGATCGCATTTGCATACATACGGTTCAGTGAAAACATACCAGGATCCCAGCCTACGGAAATAACGCCTACATGACCGCTTTTCTTAGCGGCTGCGTCTACATTGTCAAAATGCTCCGGGATTCTCGCATGGGTATCGAAACTGTCTACCACATTGAAAAGCTCTGCATATTTCGGTGTCTGCTCCGGAAGATCTGTAGCACTTCCTCCACAGAGGATCATAACATCAATTTTATCTTTCCACTGTTCTACGTCAGCAACAGAGCAGACAGCAACTCCTTCTGTCAGAACAGATACTGTCTCCGGCGCACGGCGGGTAAATACAGCGGCTAACTCCATATCCGGGTTCTGTTTGATGGCGCACTCAACGCCTCTTCCCAGATTTCCATATCCTAAAATGCCAATCTTCATAATCGTAATCTCCTTTTATCTTTCATATCATATCTCATAACCCTCAAATAGAAGGTCTGAAATCTTAAAATGTCATTTTTTCAATTATCTTCATATAAGTTAATCTTATTCCATACCTTTTTTATTTCCCACAAACTGAAGCACTGCCACGATAGCAATTCCAATAATAAATGCCAGAATGCTGAAGTTTTTGACAGACAATGCTGCTACCGGCGTCTTCAATGTTGTCGGTCCCATCACAATCGTATATAAAGAACCAAGCATCAGACCAAGAATCAGATACATTGTCTTGGATCTGTGTTTCTCCAGACAGTTTTTTATTCCTTTGACTACACTTAGGATACCTGCGATAATGCCAAGTCCGAAAATAAGCAGGCTCGGAAATACAGAAAAGTTCAGATGCATCAATTCTTTGATTCCTGTAAGGACCGGCAGATACAGACCAAAGATCAAAAGAACTGTAGAACCTGAGATACCAGGCAAAAACATCGCACATATGGCGATCATTCCGGAAATAAATATATAAATCGCCAACGGCAGGCTTAAAGATCCAAGATCAACGCCTGACATAAAACTGGTTTTATTCAAAAATGTAATCCCTACTACAATGGCAGCACCGATCACTGCAAAAATAATATTTCCCAGATGTCCCTTATAAGATTCTTTTTCCTGATGATATACAAGAGGAATAGATGCAATAACAAAGCCCATAAACAGGGAACTTACGAAATAAATATGCGTCTCAAAAGCTGTACTTAACACACTGACCGCTGCCAGCATTCCGATAATCCAGCCGATTCCCAGTTTAATCAGATAGAACAGCGCTTCTTTTCTTTTTTTACCTTTCTCATAGATCAGGTCATTGATACTTCCGATAAATTTGTCATAAAATCCAAGGATGAAGGCAATTGTTCCGCCGGAAACACCCGGTACACTGTCAGCCAACGCCATACATACTCCGTTAATAAAAAGTCTGAGCATTTTTTACCTCTCTACTATGTTCTTATTCTATAAAATCTTTTGCTTCTGATCTGCTAATATAGTGTATTTTGAAAAATATATTCTATTATCCACACAACCTATTTTTTACAGATACCTTTATACTTTATCATATTTATGTTTCAACAACAACTGTCAGTACTACCAGTTTTTTCATAGAAAAATCCTGTTCTTTTTAAATAATGACCGAATTCTTTTTATTGAACCCACATCTTCTATAAATGCACAAAGACACGAAGCATAACGCCCATTCTTTTTGGGTCAAATCCTTTACTGGATTAGTCATCGTAATCTTTTCCATGGCCTGGACAAACCAGATAAATAGCAGGGACAAGCTTGTTCCCTGCTATTTATCTGAATGTTTTTCTCTTATAAATCCTGATTTCAGGATTTATCCGCTTCCTCCTGCGAAGGCTCCTCAACAACTTTTATTTTAACTTGATTCGTTGCGGCATCCACCGTATCCAGCTCAATATATTCCTCCGTTTCTTCCGGCAATCGCCGTTTCTTTAAAATATGCTCCACTATGCGTTTCACAATATAATAAATCATCGCAAAAATCGGCACTCCAAATAACATGCCAATAACGCCGAAGCTTCCACCAAACAACAGGATTGCAAAAATAACCCAGAATGGCGACAGACCGGTCGTATTTCCAAGGATTTTCGGGCCGATCACATTTCCATCCACCTGCTGCAATATAATAATGAAGATGATAAAATATATCCCCTTCATCGGATCCACCAGGAAGATCAGGATAAAACTCGGAATCGCTCCGATATAAGGTCCAAAGAAAGGAATGATATTGGTCACACCTACGATCACACTGATCAATGCCACATATGGCATCCGCAAAATGGCCAGTCCCACAAAACAGATACATCCGATGATCAGAGAATCAATAATCTTTCCAATGAAAAATCCACCAAATACATCATCTGCTTTTCGAAATACTTCCATAACTACATTTCCATAACGCGGGCGGAAGATCGCATAGATGATTTTTTTTGCCTGACCGATAAATTTTTCTTTAGTCATCAGTACGTAAACGGATATGATCAGACCGATGATCGCATTAAAAACAGCTTTTACCACATTGTAAACGCCGGTCGTGATATTCGCGATAAAATCCGACTGTTCCATAACATTTTTTCGCAGCCATTTCTCCAGATATTTAGAAGCATCATTGATCAGCGTATCCATATATCCGGCTGCAGGGCTGTCCTGTTTCAGAAAACGGTTGATCCAATCCATAAGGCTCTGTACTTTATCACCCATGCTTGTGATCAGATCTTCGATACTAATGATCAGCTGTGGTATCAGCAAACGAATCAGAATCGCAATGATCGTTAAAAACACTGCCATGGCAAATGCCACGGATATTGCCCGAATCTTCTGCCGCTGCTTTTTCGTCAGTTCTTTTGACTTTTTCCTTTTTAATAAAAACTGCTCGCACCATTTCATGATGGGATTCAGCAGATATGCCACAATTCCTCCGATAATGATTGCCTGAAGACTCTGTATGATCGTCCGGAAACCAGTAAACAATCCATCAAATCGAAGTACTACAAAAAAGATCGCAATACAGATCATGACGACCAGAATGGCTGTCAGACCGATTGCAAGATATGGACGGATATCCAGATTGACCTTCTTTTTTTCTGTCTGTTTCTTCGTTCCGGCAGTACGGTTTTGTTGCTCTGTCGCAGTATTTTGAAACTTATTTTCCTGCATACAAAATTTGCCTTTCTAAAACTTCTCTACAAACTTTCCATCATAACTACCGGATAAGTATAGCATACCCGTTTTACATAAGAAACCTGTTTATAGAAAATTCAGAAATTTTAATTTATCGAAATCCGGTCTTGTAGCATCTGATTCCCACTTGGAAATAGATTGGCGTGACACCTGCAGTTTTTCAGCCAACTGCTCCTGCGTCATTCCCTGTCTGGTTCGTAATATATATAGCTTTTCCCCTAATGTCATCGTATACCTCCATTTTATATCGTGTAGTCAACAATGAATTACCTATTGTCTGGATTTTTTCATAGATTTCTTCCATCAAATCAATCTACGCATGTACAAGTCAAATATAAGAATCTTACCTGACCTTATTCTGTATTTTCTGGTTTCAGTATAAAAAAATCCATATAAAATGTCTACCAAACAGCATGAGCATTTACGCAACCTGCGGTTGCAATATATATGCAGCTATAAAAAAGCTCCAAAAAACATATTGGACTTGCATGTTTTTATCCCATTATGATTTTTAGAGTTTTTATAAATGAACATACTGGTAAAACACTTATAAGTGTATCCACCCACTAAACACCAGGAAGTGGCGGACCGTCTCGATCAGCTTTTCACAAAATAATAGTATCATTGTAGTATCAAAAAAAGGGCTCCCATTTCTGGAAGCCCCCTTTTTATAAGGATTTATGATTACTCGATGATGTTAGCAACACGGCCTGAACCTACAGTTCTACCACCTTCACGGATAGCGAATGTAAGACCCTGCTCCATAGCGATCGGATGGATGAGCTCGATTGTCATCTCTACGTTATCGCCAGGCATGCACATCTCGATACCATCTGGTAATTCGCAAACACCAGTAACGTCTGTTGTTCTGAAGTAGAACTGCGGACGATAGTTGTTGAAGAACGGTGTATGACGACCACCCTCGTCTTTTGTCAGAACGTAAACCTGAGCTGTGAATTTAGTATGGCAAGTTACAGTACCCGGTTTAGCAAGTACCTGACCTCTTTCGATGTCCTCTCTCTTGATACCACGAAGAAGAGCACCGATGTTATCGCCAGCCTGTCCTTCATCTAACAGTTTACGGAACATCTCGATACCAGTTACAGTTGTTTTCTGAACATCCTCTTTGATACCAACGATTTCTACTTCGTCGTTGAGGTGGATTACACCACGCTCTACTCTACCAGTAGCAACAGTACCACGACCAGTGATTGTGAATACGTCCTCTACAGGCATAAGGAAAGGTTTGTCAGTTGCACGCTGCGGATCCGGAATGTACTCATCGATAGTATCCATGAGTTCCATGATCTTGTCGCCCCATTCTCCGTTCGGATCTTCCAGAGCTTTCAGAGCAGAACCTTTGATGATTGGGCAATCTGTGAAGCCATACTCCTCTAACTGCTCTACGATCTCCATCTCTACGAGTTCAAGAAGCTCTTCATCGTCAACCATATCACATTTGTTCATGAATACAACGATGTATGGTACGTTAACCTGACGGGACAGAA
>ERZ773103.320-NODE-320-length-51910-cov-43.478392_pt1 | contig 51910 bp, 36 predicted proteins | sample MGYA00511118_ERZ773103 | MGnify/ENA primary metagenome ERZ773103 (study PRJEB29015, sample SAMEA2737821) | human gut metagenome | biome: human gut; feature: human-associated habitat; material: faeces | place: China | collected 2012 ... | reverse complement strand
GCAATTGCATGACGCGCACCTCGCAACAAGAATGCCGGAGCATTCTTGAATTATATTTTTGTGGGGGAAATCAATATGAATGATGGGCAGAAAATATCAGTGGATGCAGCGTTGGCGCAGAGTTTCAAGCAGCTGGCTTGCGAACATCCGGTGGAAAAGATTACGATCAAGCAGATCACAGATGGGGCAGGGGTGATCCGCCCGACATTTTATCATCATTTCAGCGATAAGTATGGCTTGCTGGAGTGGATTCTGGTGCAGGAGATTCTGCTTCCGATCCAGCCTCTGGTGGAAAATGGAATGATCAACGAGGCGATGTTGATCATTTTTGCCAAAATGCAGAAGGAAAAAGAGTTCTATATGTGCGTTGGCAGAATGGAAGGGCAGAATTCCTTTCGTGAGATGGTAGAAACTGGCATCCGTTCGCTTCTTACCGGTATGATCGAGGAGAAGATGAAAGGAAAAACGGTAAAAAATCAGTGGTTGACGCCGGAACGGATCGCGGCTTATTATTCCCAGACGATGACGTATATCATTATGACGTGGATCGAGAGTGGTATGGAGATCTCACCGGAAGAACTGGTGGAAGTATATGGTTTTATGATCACCCGTTCTCTGGCAGATGTACTTGCGGATATGTAAGGAACAGGTATGAGCGGTATTAACGGAGCTGATCCGGACAAAATGCTATTTGGAAGATCAGTGAGAGACGTTTCCTTTGTATTACGATACAAAAATAGACAAACGTAGCATTTACGGATACAAAATGTGAAATATGTCTATAAAATAGAAACATATTATCTAAAAAGAATTTAATGCAGATACACACAAAAAAGATTGGATATTCTATTATCCAGTCTTTTTTTCTATTCTATTACAACGAACAGACGCCTGTTACGGGGCGTTCAGCTAATTGCAGAATATAGAGTAGAAAGAGATGAGAAGAGATGCTGAAATTTGGAAAAGGCGTAGTCAAGTCGCGGTTTATCATTTTCATTGCAGCGATCCTGCTGCTGATCCCGTCCGTATTTGGCTATCTGCACACGAGAGTGAATTATGATATCCTTTCCTATTTGCCGGAGGATATCGAGACAATGAAGGGACAGGATATTCTGGTAGACGAATTTGGTACGGGAGCGTTTTCTACCTTCGTCGTTGACGGAATGTCGAATAAGGATGTCAGTACCTTAAAGGCAAAAATTGAACAGGTTGATCACGTAAAATCTGTTCTGTGGTACGACAGTGTGGCGGACATCAGTATCCCGACAGATATGTTGCCGGAAAAATTGCAGAAGGTATTTTTAAGTGACGAAGGCACATTAATGTTTATTTTGTATGATACAACGATGTCGGCAGATGAGACCATGGAAGCGGTAGAACAGATCCGTGCAATTTCAAATGAGCAGTGTTTTTTAAGTGGAATGTCAGCGGTTGTTACGGATATCAGGGATCTTTCTGATAAGGAAGTTCCGGTCTATGTTGTGCTGGCAGTTATTTTATCATTGATTGTATTATCCCTGACGATGGATTCTTTCCTGATACCGATCTTTTTCCTGCTCAGCATCGGAATGGCGATCATCTATAACTTGGGTACGAATGTTTTCATGGGAGAGATCTCCTATGTGACAAAGGCGCTGAGTGCAGTGCTGCAGCTTGGCGTGACGATGGATTATTCGATTTTCCTGTGGCACAGTTATGAAGATCAGAAAAAAATCTATGAGAATGACCATAAAAATGCTATGGCGCATGCGATTTCACAGACCGTTACTTCTGTTGTGGGAAGTTCCATCACGACGGTTGCCGGATTTATTGCATTGTGTTTCATGAGTTTTACCCTGGGTAAAGATCTTGGAATCGTTATGGCAAAAGGCGTGGTATTTGGCGTTATTGGATGTGTAACCATACTTCCGTCTATGATCCTGATTTTTGACAAACCGCTGGAAAAAACAAGACATAAAGCAATTTTGCCGGATCTTGGAAGAATTTCCGGTTTCGTGACAAAGCGGTTTCCGATTTTTCTGCTGATTTTTGCGGTACTTCTGGTTCCGGCAATTTACGGACAGAAACATGCAGAAGTTTACTATGATTTGGCAGGAACGCTGCCGGAAGATCTGCAGAGTTTTATGGCAAATGAAAAACTGAATGAGGAGTTTGACATGAACTCCACGCATATTTTACTGGCAGACAGTCATATGAAGGCAAAGGATGCAGAGAAAATGCTGGAGCGTATCGATCAGGTAGATGGAGTCAAAGCTGCCATCGGAATCGACAGTATCATCGGACCTTCTGTTCCGAAGGATATGATTCCACAGTCCATTCGAGATATTCTGGAAGATGATAAATATCAGATGATTCTGATCAGTTCCGAATACAAGACAGCATCCGATGAGGTAAATGCCCAGATCGATGAGATCAACGACATTGTAGCGGCTTATGATGAAAACGGCATGCTGATCGGTGAGGCACCGTGTACCAAGGATCTGATCACCATTACGGACACCGATTTTAAAGTGGTCAGTGCGATTTCCATTGTGGCAATCTTTGTGATCATTGCGCTGGTATTTCGTTCCATTACACTTCCGGTCATTCTGGTTGCTGTTATTGAGTTTGCAATTTTTGTAAATATGTGTATTCCATTTTACACGCATACACAGATTCCGTTTATTGCATCCATCGTAATCGGAACGATTCAGCTTGGCGCGACCGTCGATTATGCAATTCTTATGACGAACAATTATAAGGGTGCGCGCATGGCGGGACTGGAGAAAAAAGAAGCGGTACAGCGGGCCGTTGCATCTTCGGCACAGTCCATTGTAGTCAGTGCATTGAGCTTTTTCGCATCTACGTTTGGTGTAGGTGTTTACTCTAATATTGATATGATCAGTTCTCTGTGTATTCTGATGGCGCGTGGAGCACTGATCAGTATGGTAGTCGTTATTTTTGTACTGCCGGCGATGTATATGGTATTTGACAAAGTCATCTGTGCAACAAGTGCAGGATTCAGATCCGGAACAAAGGGAAAGGAGAGCAAGACAAATGAAATTCTCAAAAGTAAAACAGTTTCTTAAATCAAAAAAAGTTGTTCGCGTGGGAGCCTGCGTTCTGGCAGCGATCATTGTAGCAGGTGGCACAGGCGCTTATCATGTATATGGTCAGAAAGCGGCAGCTGTGCAGGATAGCACACAGAAAACCACGGATGAGAGCGAAAACGATACAGATAAAGAAGAAAATATTTTAAAACAGGTATTAAAGAGTCAGACTGATGGAGAGGAAACTACCGTTGACAAGGAAGAAACCGTTTATGTGGTCGCAGATCCGGATGGTACATCGAATGAAGTGATCGTCAGTGACTGGTTGAAAAATCACAGCGGAGCAGCAACATTAGAGGATGTCAGTGACCTGAAAGATATTGAAAACGTAAAAGGCGATGAGACTTTTACGCAGGGGGCTGACGGCGCGTTGACCTGGCAGGCAGATGGAAACGACATTTATTATCAGGGAACAACCGATAAGGAACTTCCAATCGATATGAAGATGACTTACTATCTGGATGGAAAGGAAATCTCCCCGGAGGATCTGGCAGGAAAGAGCGGAAAAGTAACCATCCGCATGGATTACACCAACAAAGAAAAAACAGAAGATGGCGTGTATGTGCCATTTACAGCGGTTACCGGCATGATGCTCAATAAAAATTTCACAAATGTGGAAGTGACAAACGGTAAAGTGGTCAGCGATGGCAATAATCAGGTCGTTGTCGGATTTGCTTTTCCGGGATTATCCGAAAGTCTGGATCTGGACAGCAAAGACCTGGAAGATATTGAGATTCCGGATTACGTGGAAGTGACTGCGGATGTGGAAGATTTTTCACTTGATATGACTATGACATTCGTGATGAGTGATATTTTGCAGGAGCTGGATGTGGATCAGGATATTGATCTGTCTGGTATTGAGGATGCAATTGATTCCCTGAGTGATGCTTCAAATCAGTTGGTAGATGGAAGCAAAGAACTTGCAGACGGAACCGGAAGTCTGGTGGATGGCGTGAAAGCCTATACAAACGGTGTGTCTACGTTAAAGAGCGGCATTGGTGCCTATACGGATGGTGTGTCTCAGGTGAAATCCGGTGTGGATGCCTATACCGATGGAGTCGCACAGGTGGCAGGCGGAACAAAACAGCTTGCAGATAAATCCGGTGATCTCAAAGACGGTATCACACAGCTGGTAGGCGGTGCAATGCAGATTCAGACGTATTTTGCAGGCGATGACGGAATCGTGAATGGTGCAAAGAAACTGTCAGATGGTGTCAACCAGTTGGATGTTGCATTGAATGCAGGTGTGACGGATGAGGAAGCTGCACAGGCAGAAACAGCAGCAAAGCAGACCGTAGAGCAGATGTTTGGACAGGATACAGATGCTTATAAGGGTGTGGCTCAGCAGGCAGCAGCTGTTTATAGTAATGGTGTGAAAAATTCAACAGATTTGTCTGATAGTGTAACGGCTGCGTTAAAAGATACCTTTAAACAGATTAATCCTACGCTGACAGATGAACAGGCAGCAGCTTATGCACAGGCAATGTCACAGCAGTTGATCAACAGTATCGCAGATAATACATCAGCTTCCGTTGGTCAGATCGCTGCAGAATCTGCCAAGAGTGGTGCTGAACAGGGTGCCATTGCAGGTGCAAAGAGCGGAATTGCTTCTACAAAATCAGCGATTGCTGCTCAGATCGAGCAGGGCGGACTGGTATCCGGAGCACAGACATTAAGTGCCGGTGTTCAGAAGCTGTATAATGAAGGAATTGAGCCGCTGGCAGTTGGTATGCAGAGCCTCAATAACAGTGTCCCAGAGCTGATGAAAGGCATTCAGACGTTGAATAATGGTGCTGCAACTTTGAATGATAACAGTGCGGCATTAAAATCAGGTGTCAATACATTGAACAGTAAAGGCAGTGAATTAAATGCCGGAGCTGCAACACTGGATAATAACAGCGGAACGTTGAATGATGGTGCGGCTAAACTGAACGATGGTGCGAAAAAACTCAGTGATGGTATGATTCAGTTTGATGAGGAAGGAATCCAGAAGCTGAGTGATGCGTACCATGGTGATGTGGAAGAATTGTTAGACCGCGTCGATCAGGTACTGGATGCCGGAGCTTCTTATCATACATTTTCTGGTTTGAAGGATGATATGAGTGGAAGTGTGAAATTTGTGATTCGGACCGAGGCTATTGAAACTAAATAATATACAAAAATGAAGGATAGTTTTAAGTTAAAGTAGAAAAGAAAAAAGTCTGATGTACATAGGCAGAGCGTATGAGAAGATTGTACCTACGCGGGATCGTTATAAGCGTGGGTTAGTGAAATTACCAAAGCCAGAGTTTTATACTTTTTATAATGGTACTTCGAAGATGGAAGCGGAAAGGACATTGTATTTATCTGATGCTTATAAGATAAAGGATGGTGATCCAATGTTGGAGTTGAAGGTTCGTGTGATTAATATCAATTCCGCAGCGCATCATGAGATATTGGAAAAGTGTCAGGTATTGAACGAATACAGTATGTTCAACTCAGACTGAGATAAAGTGATTTTGTAACATAAATGTGCCCCAAATTGATTTTTTATTGATGTGCGATTGGTAGCCGGAAAGATAAAATCAATCTGGGGTGCTTTCAAAAAATATGCGTTATTAGACAAAGTGTTTTAGTCACAAAAGTGTTCTGTATGAAATTTATTTAAATAATCGCAGACCTCTGTCAGACCATCATCAGTAAATGGATAACTGGCAGATGTTTTCTGTTCATCCGGTGTGGTATCAAAATTATACGGTCCCGGCCACACGGTCACCCGCAGTACGGTGTCGCCTTCTTCCGGTGCATATTTTTCAATGCGGTAATGCATGCCTTTGTAGCTGCCGTGAAAACGTTCTTTTTTATAGAAGTTAATATTAAAAATGTCTGTTCTTGCAATCATGAAAAATTTCCTTTCTATGTCCTGATATTTCTGCAAATATTTATGTAAATCCTGGGAATGAATCATTGTATGAAATACAATTCGATAAAATATTGCTATGTATATGCAAACTATCTTTATTTTAGCTTTTGCAGGAAAAATATGCAAGGGCACAGATAAAAGCGGTGCAGATCATCCAGAAATAAGATTTCTGTAAGAAAATCGTAAGTTTTTGGACAGGTTATATTTAAATATCTTCAATATAGATGTGCTTTACTAAAAGAAAGAGAAAGAATCTTATTATGAATTACAGTAAGACACAAAGAAGATGTATGCAAAAAGTGACTTTGTATACATTCGACACAGGGAGAAGGATGAGAGATGAAAAAATCGGATGAGTATGAATATGACCTGATTTATTACGATAATAAAAGACTGGAGCAGACCGATGCGTATGGATACACACGGAACGAAAGCAAGCAGGACTACGGATATGGGCAGTGGGATGATGGAAGCAGGAGTGGACGGCAGACATCCCGGGCACGAATGAGTAAAAAGCAGCAGAAGAGACGGCGCAGAGCCAGAAGAAGAAAACAGTTTCTGGCAATTGTTCTGGTGATCCTGGCAGTTGTAGTATGTGGAAAAACGGGAATGATCGACAGGATTAGGGCATCTGTCGGCGTGATTTCTACCTCAGAACTTCAGTCGGAAGGTTACCCGGACAGTTTGATCCGTTTGTATGAGAAACATCCTGAGGCAAGAGAAATTGTCCTGGATTATAAAAATTATATAAATGATGATGCGAGTGAGGAAAGCATAGATATTTCCGGGGATGTGACGGATGGAAAGATACCGCTTTTTATTCAATGGGATGAACGTTGGGGATATAAAACCTATGGTGATGATTTTCTGGCAGTGACCGGTTGCGGACCGACCGCACTTTCTATGGTTTGCGTGGGATTGACCGGAAATCTGAATATGAATCCTTACGCGGTAGCAAAAATGGCGCAGGCGGATGGCTACTATGTCAATGGCAGCGGTTCTTCTTGGAATATGATGACAGGACTTGCCGGTGACCTTGGTTTGTCTGCAAAGGAACTGGGACTGGATGCAGATACGATTCGCAGTAAACTGAGGGACGGTCATCCGATCATCTGCATTATGGGACCGGGGGATTTTACCAGTACCGGACATTTTATTGTGCTGACCGGGGTGAAATCCAATGGAGATGTCACGGTAAATGATCCGAACAGTCGGAAAAACAGTGATAAAAGCTGGGATCTGGAAGAAATTATGTCACAGATGCGAAATTTGTGGGTATACAGCAAGGCATAATAAAATCAGGGATAATTTTTCCTTTCGCTGTGTCAAGTAATAGGTAAGAAATGTAACCAGATTGTAAATATCCATTTTGGTTTCTGGCAGAATATATATGAAAAGTATGCAGTTATAAGACCTTTGAAATGAGGTTTTGTAGCTGCATTTTTCCTTTTCTTTTTTTTCGGTTTGTGGTATCGTATGAAATACTTAAGACGTAAGAAAATAAAAGAATAACGATAGAGAAAAGAGAGATGGAGCATTTCAGATGAAAATTTTATTGACAGCAATCAATGCAAAATATATTCATTCAAATCTGGCAGTGTATTCGCTGCAGGCATATGCAGCGGCGCACGGACATAAAATTGAGCGGGCAGAGTATACGATCAATAATCAGTTAGAGGATATTCTGGAAAAAATATATTGTCAGAAGCCGGATATACTGCTTTTTTCCTGTTATATCTGGAATGTTGAGTATGTAAAGGAACTGGTGTCGGAATTTCATAAACTGCGCCCGGAAGTACCTATCTGGGTGGGCGGTCCGGAAGTATCTTTTGAGACGGAACGATTTTTGAAGGACAATCCTGCCATCACCGGAATTATGATGGGCGAGGGTGAGCGGACACTGACGGAATTGTGTGAGTATTTTGAACAATGCGAACAGGATGCGCACTCCTTGTCACAGAATAGAGATGAGGCACGGAATGAGACAGCGGGGGCAGGAATGGAATATGAGAAGAAGTCAGGTGCTTTCACAGAGTTAAATGAGGAAATGTTGAAAAAAATCGATGGTATTTCCTATCGCAGATCCGATGGAACAGTGGCAATTCAGCCGCTGCGCAGTCTGCTTCCGATGGATGAACTTCCGTTTTGTTATGCGAATCTGAAGGACTTTGAACACCGGATCATTTATTATGAATCCAGCCGTGGATGTCCGTTTAACTGCAGTTACTGTCTGTCCTCCGTGGACAAAAAGCTGCGGTTTCGCAGTCTGCCGCTTGTATACAAGGAATTGCAGTTTTTTATTGATGCAAAAGTGCCGCAGGTAAAATTTGTAGATCGTACTTTTAACTGTCAGCATGAGCATGCCATGGGAATCTGGAAATATATTAAGGAACATGATAACGGCATTACGAATTTTCATTTTGAGATTTCTGCGGATCTGCTCAGAGAAGACGAACTGGAGCTGATCTCTGATATGCGTCCGGGACTGATCCAGCTTGAGATCGGGGTGCAGTCCACCAACGGAGATACGATTCGTGAGATTCATCGTACCATGCGTCTGGAGGAAGTGTACCGGGCAGTGAATCGGGTAAAAGCCGGTAAAAATATTCATCAGCATCTGGATCTGATCGCGGGACTGCCGTTTGAAGATTATCAGAGATTTCAGCAGTCCTTTAATGATATTTATGCACTGCATCCGCAGCAGCTACAGCTTGGATTTTTGAAAGTATTAAAGGGCTCTTATATGTATGAACATGCACAGGAGTACGGTCTTGTGTACCGCAGCCGTCCGCCATATGAGGTGATGGCAAGTAAATGGGTTTCTTATGATGAAATGCTGGAGATCCGTCTGGTGGAAGAAATGCTGGAACTTCATTATAACAGTGGACAGTTCCTGACGTATCTGGCAGTTCTGGAGTGGAAGTATGACAGTACTTTTCAGATGTTTCTGGATATGGGACATTTTTATCGGGAACATGGTTATCTGGATTGCAGTCACAGCCGTGTACGGCGGACAGAGATCGTACAGGAGTTTGCAGAGATCGTTGATCCGGAGCGCAGGGATATATACCGTGAGGCACTGATTTTTGACTTGTATAAGATTGAAAAATCCAAAAGCCGTCCGTTCTGGGCTAAGAATGTGCAGCAGGACAAACGGCAGACCGGAAAATATCTGCGGGAACATGGTATGGAGAAAAAATACTGCCATTTTGAGTATTTTGAGCATATCAACGAAAAGGGCGAGATTACAGAGGAGAAAGATCCGTTATGGTTGCTTTTTGATTATGAGAACAGGGATTCTCTGACGAATGAGGCGGCACTTTTCAGAATTGATGAGATGGGATTACAATCGGGATGCGGAGGTGTGCAATGATTCCGAAAAATGAAAATGACCTGATCGTGGTTGATCTGGAAATGACCGGTCTGCAGGTGAAAACGGACCGGATTCTGGAAATCGGTGCTGTCAGAATCCATGAGGATCAGATTACAGATTCGTTCCAGACGTTTGTCAATCCACACCGCAGACTGGAGGAACGGATCATAGAGCTGACGGGTATTACCGATGATATGGTGGCAGATGCACCGGAGGCAGATGCGGCACTGGAAGCGTTTCTGGCATTTGCGGGAGATTGTCCATTGTTAGGACATAATATCCGGTTTGATTATGGATTTTTAAAACAGTGTGCGATAAATAACGGGCGTAAGTTTGAGCGGAAAGCACTGGATACGTTAAAAATTGCCCGGAAAGTATTAAAGGAACCGGAAAAGAAATCATTGGATGCGCTGTGCGGCTATTTTTCCATTGTGCGGGATCATGCACATCGGGCAGTGGACGATGCGCGGGCAACAGCAGAACTGTATCTGCTTTTGAAAGCGCAATATCAGGAGCAGGAACCGGGTCTGTTCTGCCCCAAAGAGGTTCATCTTCATATAAAGAAGCAGGGACCACTGACACCGGCACAAAAAAGAGACTTGAATCATTTGATGATTTATCATAGAATAGAGTCTGATATCGAAATTGACAGCTTGACAAAAAGTGAGGCTTCGCGTATGATTGACAAAATTTATGCGAAGTATGGACGGATTCCGAAACAGGAGGTTTCAGACAATGTATAAGAAGTCAAAGAAAAAAAGAATACTGGCATCTATTGTGGTATTGATCGTGTTAGTTGCCATGGTAGTGACCGGAATATTATCTGCACTGTTAATATAGTACAGAAAACAGAAAGGTGAACATATATGAAAAAATGGATCAGGGTGTTACCGATCCTTGGTGTTGCTGTGCTGGCAGCCGGTATCGGACATCAGAGTGCACTTGCAAAGAAAAGTGAAGATTCAGTGATCGCAGACCGTATTTTTATCGGAGATGTGGCAGTGGGCGGCATGACAGATGACGAAGCGACAGCAGCTGTGGAAAAATATGTCGACGATCTGGCAGATGAGAAGATTACATTGACGATCAATGATGTGTCTGTAGAGGCGACAGCCGCAGATCTGGGATTGAACTGGCAGGACACCGAGAGCGTACAGAATGCGGTGGCTTATGGCAAAAGCGGTAATCTGATCGCACGTTATAAAGCAAAAAAAGATCTGGAAAATGAAGATAAAGTATTTCCAATGCCGCTGGTTGTAGACCAGGAAAAGACAACGGCATATCTGGAGGAGCATGAAGGTGAGCTGAACCGTGATGCGGTAGATTACGGTCTGACCAGAGAAAACGGTGAGTTTAAAATTATCGAAGGTCAGGATGGTATCGTGGTAGATGTGGCAAAATCTGTGGATACCATTGATGAAAGTTTTCAGGCAGGATGGAAAGCGGACAGCACCATTGAACTGGCAGCAGAAGTCAGCAAACCAAAAGGATCTGAGGAAGAACTTCAGAAAGTAAAAGATGTTCTGGGAACATTTTCTACCAAATATGCATCCTCTGCCTCTGGAAGAAAAGCAAATATTGCAAATGGTTCTAAGAAAATCGATGGAACGGTGATTTATCCAGGGGATGAATTTTCCGTATATCAGACGGTAGCACCGTTTAATGCGGATAATGGTTATAAACTTGCCGGAGCCTATGAGAATGGTACAACGGTAGACGCTTACGGTGGTGGAATCTGTCAGGTTTCCACGACGTTATACAATGCGGTGATTCGTGCGGAACTGGAAGTGACAGAGCGATCCGGTCATTCTATGATCGTTAATTATGTAGATCCGTCGGCGGATGCAGCGATCGCCGGAGAATATAAAGATTTTAAATTTAAAAACAGTACAGAAGCACCGATTTATATAGAAAGCTATGCAAATGGTACGACGATTTCCTTTACCATTTACGGACAGGAAACACGTCCGGCAAACCGAAGCATTTCTTTTGTGAGTGAGACGCTCAGTACCACAGATCCGGGTGTGAAATTTCAGGAATCTTCGGATGCCGTTGGTACGATCAGTAAGACACAGAGCTCTCATGTAGGAAAATCTGCCCGTTTATGGAAGGTTGTTACCGTAGACGGAGTGGAGGAGAGCCGTGAAGTATTTAACAAAACGACTTATAAAGCATCACCGACAATTTATGCGGTAGGCGTATCTTCGGAAAATCCGGAGGCAGTATCTGCGATGAAAGCAGCGATTGCCACCCAGGATGAGGGTACGATCCGTGCGGCAGCAGCACAGTGGAAGAATGCAGTGCAGCAGCCGGAGCAGACAACAGATCCAACGCAGGATCCGAATGCAAGTCAGACACAGCCGGCAGATGGAACGAATCAGGCTGGACAGACCGATAATTCTGCCCAGCAGACACAACCGGCAGATAACCAGTCTGCAGATCAGGGAACGACAGCACAATAAAAGATCAAGTCGAACGCAAGTGAGACTTGGTGCGTGATTCTGGTCAGCGTAAGCTGACATATTCTTCTCAGAATCACTGCACATTCTCGCGTAGCGTTTATCTCAGTCGGAGATTATACTCCGACTGAGATAAAACAGATCTTCACGATCCACTTTTTTCTAAAAGTATTACCTGCTGTCAGATTTTTACTCTGCATCTGCGGAGCTGTCATCTGCACCGGTAGAAGAATCAGAGGAAGATGTGTCTTTTACAGTTGTCTTTACGCTGTCCATAATTTTTGACAGTGCCTGATTCTCAGCGTAGCTTAATTTGATGTAATCCTCGCCACCGTACTCCTCATAAAATGCATCTCTGCTGTCAAACTTGTAGCTGGATACATACTGATCTACGAATGATTCAAAGCTCTTTTCTGAAATAGAGAGTTTCATATCTCTTACAATTGCTTCCAGGATCAGTTCCTGTTTCAGACTTTCTTCCATCGTTGTATCGATATCCTTATAAAACTCATCTTCTGTCTTACCGGTGTAATCCTCAAAGCTCTTACCACTGTCCTCTACAATCTTGTTAATACGATCTTTATACTCTGCGATTCTCTGGTCAAGCAGTCCATCCGGAATTGTAACTTCACACTCATCTAAGAGTTTTGCAAGAACCTCTGTCTGAACCTCCTGCATTTTTGTAGAGTAAACCTGCTGCTCCAAGCCGCTGCTTACCTGGGATTTCAGCTCATCAACGGTTGTGATTCCCTGTGTTCCAAAGTTTTCGCTGACATATTCATCGGTCAGATCTTCGTATCCGATATCTTTCTTTGTCTCAATACCGTTAATTGTTACTGTAAATACAACATCTTTGCCTGCCAGATCAGTATTAGAATAACTATCCGGGAATGTCAGGTTCAGATCTACTGTATCACCAACATTTTTTCCGATCAGACCATCCTCGAATCCATCGATAAAAGATCCGGAACCAATTTCCAGATGCTGTCCTGTTGCGCTTCCGCCGTTGAACTCCTCGCCGTCTACTTTTCCGACATAATCAATATTTACGATGTCACCGTTCTCTACGGTTGTCTTGTCAGTGGTCTCATATTCCGGATACATGGACAGCAGGTACTCAATGTATTCCTGAATCTGTTCATCGGTAATAGAATAATCCTGGGATAATTCTACCGTCATATTCATGTAGTCATTCAGTTTTACATATTTCTGCACTTTATAATCTGTTGCTTTCATCAGCTCTTTATAGCTGATCTGCACATCTTCTTCCTCAGCAGATACGCTAGTTCCTGTTTCTGCACCTTTCTGTCCACAACCGCCCAGTGTTGCAGAAGCGACCATGACTGCCATCAGTATCATTACAAGTTTCTTCTTCATCTTTTATAGTTTCCTTTCTTACGAACACGTTCTGTTCCATTTCTGTATTCTTTTCAGAAGACATCACTGCTTTTAAAGATACCATATTTCCCTATAAATGAAAAGTCATTCTTCTTAATTTTTTCTTGAGTTTTCATATAATCAATGATACAATAGCATACAGACTTAGTATTACTATCGACTAAAAATACCGATGAAGGAGGAAATATATCTGTGACAACAGCACATATCATTACACTTATTGTTGTTATTGCCGCTTGTGTTGGCGCAATCATCCTGCTCTATTTCATGGGCAAAAGAAATATGAAGAAACGTGACGAACAGCAGGCTGCCATCGACCAGGCTGCACAGTGGGTCAACATGCTGATCATTGACAAGAAAAAACTCCGCATGAAAGAGTCCGGACTGCCACAGCAGGTCATCGACCAGACACCGCGTTTTGCAAGACTTGCCAAAGTGCCGGTTGTAAAAGCAAAAGTTGGACCTCAGATCGTTACTCTGATTGCTGATAACCAGATTTACGATCAGATCCCAGTAAAAAAAGAAGTAAAAGCTTCTCTGAGCGGTCTGTTCATTTCAGATGTTCGCGGTGTACGCGGACCTTTGGAAAAACCGGAAAAGAAACGCGGATTCTTCGCAAAACTTACCGGACAGAAATAAGTTTGTAATGGAATACAGCATAACAAATAAAAACATCGGTGAATGGATTTCTGATCACTCCACTCACCGATGTTTTTTATTATCACATTTTTTGCTATGTATTGCGCTTACAATCTTTTTTTATTCTAAACATATTCATTCAAGTCGAACGTATGTGGGACTTGGTACACGATCCTGGTCAACATAAGCTGACATATTCTGCTCAGAATCACTGCCTTTTAATAATCTTCAATGTGGATCAGTTGTGTGGTATCCACGCCATACGGCAAAATAGAATTTGCAAAATTCTTAAACTTATTTGCCGCATCACTGACATAAAACTCATGCATCGTACCCTCATAAGATTGTTTGCCATCATTATTTAATCCGTCCCGCTCCAACAATGCTTTCAGCTCTCTGGCAGTCTCATATGCCGGATTTACCAGATTGACTTTTTCTCCCATGATCTGACGAAGCGTAGAGCGAAGCAATGGATAATGAGTACATCCCATGATCAGTGTGTCAATACCGGATTCCAGCAATGGCTCCAGATAACGGTTTGCCACTTCTACGGTTACCGGATCTTTTAACCATCCTTCTTCCACCAACGGCACAAACAACGGACATGGCTTGCCCAACACCTGAGCGTTTGGTTTATGGGAATGGATCTCTTTTGTATACAACTGACTTTCAATGGTACTTTCGGTAGCGATCACACCGATTTTTCCATTTTTTGTTACTTTTGCAGCTTCCTTTGCACCTGCTTTGACCACGCCAAGAATCGGAATGTCAAATTCCGGCTGCACAGTCTCCAATGCCAGCGCACTGGCGGTATTACAGGCGATCACGATTGCCTTTACCCCTTTGCTCTGAAGGAAACGGATGATCTGTCTGGAAAAACGGATGATCGTCTCCTGCGATTTGCTTCCATAGGGAACGCGGGCGGTATCGCCAAAATAAATGATGCGCTCCTTTGGTATCTGACGCATGATCTCACGCGCCACGGTCAGTCCACCCACACCGGAATCAAAGACGCCGATGGGTGCATATCTAAAATCCTGATTTTCTGCCATTTTTCTATCCTTCCTGTTTATTAAGAATATTTTTCTGTTTATTTGTAAATCGGTAAACACATTTCTGTGTGTTGTCTTTCTTATTGTTTGTATTTTTTCTTATTTTTTATGCCGTACATCTTCGCGGAACTTTTGTCTCAGTCGGAGATTGCGATAAAATCAGACTATCTCGGCTGCTTTGCCTGAACTTTTAAAGTCAGGGAACATTCTGCCAGATGTTCTTCCTCCACTTCCAGATCATACTCCAGATTCAGATGGATCATATCCTCTGACTCCAGCACACGGATCATTTTGGAATCAAATCCAAGCATCAGACTTCCATACGGTGTCTGATAAGAGGTACGTGTCTTCTTATCTCTCTGAAATATCATATGTACCCCGGATGCACCTTTTTTTGACAGGTCTACACTGTCATCGCCAATCTTTATCATGCATTTGGTTACTTCCGCAATTCCCTCCTGAACTTCTTCATAGAGAATATAATGTTTTCCGTTGCGGAAATAATATTCACCCGGTGTGACGGTTTCAATCGGCTCATCTGTCTCACCGTCTCTTTTCTGAATCCCGCAAATGGTAATCAATACATCTTTTGTCATATTTTGTCCTCATCTTCATATCATGCACATTTCCTGTTCTGACTTATCGGTCAGATCCTATTTTCAAACAACTATCTGCAAAGGAAACAACAGACTTCCTTTGTTTAAATTCCTTTTGGTCAAGCGGATATTCGCAATCCGCTTCGCTACTTGCTCATAACCGAATAACTGCTCCGCAGTTTATCAGAAGGAGCTTGCACTCCTCCTGATACAAGCAAGTCCCCACCCACTGCTTATTGCTTTTCGCAATTGAAGCAGGGGACTTACTTGATTCGGTTAAAATTGTGCTATCCCACATTGTAATCGTTTTTCCCTGATTATTCAAGCACGCGATTGAGAAATCCAAGCATTTTAAAACGCACCTTATAATTTCCGCTTTCCAGAACTGCTGCATACTCCTCCGGCTCCAGCACTTCCCGCAATTTTTCCCCTGAGGAAGCATCTACCTCATACATACTGTTTGCAAAACAGAGATTCGGGTACATGACGCACCACCAGTTATGCCCTTCCCCGGAACCGATCACAACCCGCAGTGCTTCATAGGTTCCGGATGGGAACGTATAATCACCGTAACTTTTTTCCGGAAATGCACAGGTTTCCAGCGCCGCATGTACCGGATAATCATAACCGTTTTCCCTGATCACATTTGCTGCACAGGTTTCAATTTCCTGCAGGTTTTCCGTCACCACATCAGTACTTTCTTCCAGTGAATCTGCATTTTGCAATTTTTCTGCCATCATAGTTCCGACACGGTCTCTGACGGCACATTTTAACGCCTGATCTGCCTGACTGTCGCTGTTTGCCAGCACATGAAACCGCAATACTTTCTGTGACATATCCCGCTGCAGCATGGCTGTGTGTATCGTTGTGGAAAGCAATACGCAGGCTGCTGCCGCCAGACATACTGCAATAAATCTTTTTTTCATGGTCTTTCCCCTGTTCTTTCTATACATAATTTTATAAAATAGCGCTCATCACTTATATCATCCAAGTCAACTGCTTATAAAATTTTCTGCACGATTCTGAGCAGTATAATCATACATTTTTTTCTTGAACTCACATTATATTCTCAATGAGCTTTATTCAGAGTCTTGCCATATTTTTCCAGTTTATTCCATAAACATTTTCCACAAACATTTATTCCACAAAAAGCCGGATTTTCAAATCCGAAAGATACTGCGCCGGTTCCTCACGATACTGTTCCCACAAACTGCGCTCCTGCCCTGCCAGAAGCAGAAATGAATTCGCCAGATCCATGCCCGCTTCCTTTTGCTGCGTAGTCAGAAACGTCAGCAGACGGTCTGCCAGTTCCTGTTTTCCCTGCTGCCTTTGGTCTTCTTGATCTGCATCCCAACTCAATGCACTCACGGTACTATTTCCCCGAACCGTTACTGTCAACACCGGATATTGATTCCCTGCTTCATCCACCGCCGCCGTGATCTCACGCTCTGTCTGTACCTGTTCCAGCAAAAAACGTGTCCCATCCTGCATCGTAAATGCATAACGTTTCAAATTATTTTGCAGAAGCATCAACTGCTCTCCTTCCCGCAGTGACAGTTCTCCCATCGGCTGCAATCCGAATAACACACAAAAGCCACCGATCTGAGGCTTTTCTTCCGCATCCGAAATCTCCAGAACTGGCACACACAGCGTTTCATTCCTGCTGTAATACTGACTCATCAGCGTTCCCACCGTCACCTGCGCTCCCTGCCGCACATCTTCCCACTCCTCTAACAGATCTTCCAGATAGATACCAAGGGACTCCGGCAACTTCAGATCTTCTGAAAAAATATCCTTCAGCGGTTCTTTTGTCACCATCACATACGTATTCCAGGCTGCATCCTGTTCCTCCTGAAAAAAATGCAGTAATTGTTCTGTCTTGGTCGTATCTTCCAGAATTGCCTGATCCAGAATCAGCACTTTCAGGTGATTGAAATCCGCATTTTTATTGCTATTTGCTGACATCTGTTCCTTTCCGGTAAACAAATCCTGCCCTTTGCCATTCCAGAACACATCAGAGGACAGCGCATTTTCTGCTGCCTTGTCATCCTGCAGATCCGGATACGCCATATAGATTTCCAGATCATCCTCTGACGTTTTTTCCACGCCAAGTGCCAGCGGAAACGCATGATTTTCCAGTTCATTGGCGCCACATCCCGTCAGAAAAACAAGCCAGCAGATGATCATCATGATCCCAATTCCATAAAACAGATACCTCTTTTCGCTTTTCATGCCCTTTTACTCCTTCTATTTCTGCCTGATACGTTTTTTCAGACATTCCACGATTGCCTGCACCACCGGCAGAAAAAGCAGCAGCGGCACAACGAACCATACACAGACCTGAAACATGCGCTCCGCCCGTTCTGCCGAATGTAACAGCCATACTGCCAGCGCTGCCATTGCCAGACAGCAGATTCCCGTTGCCTTTGGTCTTCCCTTTTCAGAAAACAGCTTTTCCAAGGGTGCCGACGCATAATACAGCATTGAATTTAACAATGCAAACAGACAGAAAAGCCAGATTCCCATCATCAGCGCATCCTGCCGCTCCAGAAAGTTTCCCGGCAATTTGACCACCGCCATCAGATCAATGATCGGATAAGACAAATGACTTAACAAGCCCACCTGAAACACACCAAGTAAAATCAGATATATGATGGCGTTCCATATCACAACGGCACACAGACTCCGCCTTGTCGCCCGTAAAAGCTGCTTCGGTCTGCTACACTGACTTTTGCTGCGAAATGCCAGCAGCGACAATGAAAATATCAATACACATAACAAGATCCCTTTTCCAAAATTCTGCCAGGAAGTGTCTACCACCGGCGTCCAGTAATCCGTGCAAACGCCACTGCAGGCAGCAAGCAAAATGAAACCCAGGGGCAGTATCAAAATCCAAAAAAGCACCTCATATACACGAAGCCGGCTCTCCAGTCCTTTCCATAAGCCCCAGAATGCCGCACCTGTCAACGTCAGAACAATCGCCGCTTCATAGGATTTTCCCAACAATTGTTCTTCAATTAAGGTGGTCAGAAAATACATCACATAGGCGGCGATTCCAAGAAACGCACCTATATATATTACCATGGTCGTATTTTTCAATACTTTTGTATTGTAATATTGCTCACTTGTATCATTTTGTTTTACATTTGTATCGTACCGATTCCACGCAACAGACAACAGATAGGTCAAAACACCGCCAAATAAAATGGCAAATACACCATCTGTCCCGCACAGACGCGCCAGTGCCGGCGGCAGCAACAGCGTACTGAGCCCAAGCATTTCCAGAAAAAGCGCACGACTGATCTGTCTGGCAGAAACCTGTTGATTATCCGAAAAAATAATTCGATCCCGCATTGTTTTCCTCTACATCCTTCTGAAATCTTCTATTCCCGCTTTTCAACTTGACTTTTTTCCAAAGAACAATTCTTATTTTTCCCTATCGGTATTCGTATTTTTTCCCTGCTTTTTGATTCTTAACCGAATACGGTTATTTCTTTTTGCATAGATTGGACGTCTGTGCAGCGACCACATAGGTGGACGCATCAATGTATCCTGTGCGTCCTTATATCCACTGAGTTCTGCCCCCACAACCGGCATCAGATACGGAACACCAAAGCTCTCCAGCTGCGCCAGGTGAATGAGCAGCACCAGAATTCCAAGCAAAAATCCATAAAATCCAAGCGCCGCTGCCAAACCGATAAAAGCAAATTTCAGCAGACGAAACGCTGTCGCAAAGTCTTCATTCGGAATTGCAAAAGAACACAGCGCCGTAAATGCCACTACGATCACCACCATGGGACTGACGATATTCGCATCCACCGCTGCCTGCCCGATGATCAGTCCGCCCACGATTCCAATGGTATTTCCCATGGCTCCGGGCAGACGTACCCCCGCTTCCCGCAAAAGTTCAAAAGACAGCTCCATCAAAAGAATCTCCACCACCCCCGGAAACGGAACGCCCTGACGTGCTGCCGCAAAAGAAAGCAACAGTTTGGTTGGCAGCAGCTGTGTATGAAAATTTGTCATTGCAAGATACAATCCCGGCAAAATCATAGACAACACCGATGCAACATAGCGCAATGCCCGGGTAAAAGTGGCAATCTCCCAACGGGTGTAGTAATCATCTGTTGTTTTAATAAAAGAATTGTAATCCGTCGGAAAAATCAGTGCCTCCGGGGAATGGTCCGACAATAAGACTGCCCGTCCTTCCAGCAGTGCCATTACCGTCCGATCCGGTCGGCGGGTTGTCTGAAACTGTGGAAACGGCGAAAACCACTGGGTTTCCGTCAACTGTTCGATCACCCCGCTGTCCTGAACACCGTCAATTTCAAACTGACGCAAACGTTCCTGCATTTCTTCCACCACCGCATGTCTGGTGATATTTTCCATATACAGAATGTCGACATTCGTGTTGCTCTGCCTTCCGCATTTGCATTCAGTTACTTTCAAATTTACCGACCGGAGGCGTTTTCGAATCAATGCCGTATTCTGCTTGATCGATGTGCCAAACCCTTCATTGCTTCCCCGCAATGCTTTTTCCGATTCTGTCTCCTGCAAAGACATCCCCGGATAGCCTTTGTCCGGAATCTTCAACGCCTGATCAAATCCATCCACAAAAAGAATCGAATCCCCCGTCAGCATTCCATTGGCAGCATCCAGTAAGGTAGAAAACGGTGTCGCATCCGACATACCAAGGGCATTTTTCTGTAAAGCGCTGCCCAGTTCTTCTGAAGACATTTCCTTCAATCGGGATAACATTTTTCCCAGTGCGGATTCCTGCAGCATATCTTTGCCACCTGTAATCTCGATATAACTTAAAAATGCTTTCACATCCATCTGTTTTCCCAGATACATCTCCCGCATTTTGATATCCGCACAGTCCGAAAAAAGCTGCTTCCACCAGGCAATATTCTGTTCTATGTCTTTGGAGACTTCTTTATCTTCTAACAGCTTTTCCTTTTTCTCCTGCATGTACTTCCCCCCATCCTTGGATCGATTTCCCCCGCTTACCTCTCCTTTTGATAAAGAGAAGTCTCCAGCAACTTATTGATTTGTACAAGAAAAGCAAAGAGACTTTCTTATATTTACCTAAAAAAAAGAGAGCAGGTATCAACCTACTCTCTAGTCTGTGCTGTTTTTTGTGTTCTATTCTTCTAATTTTACTTCTTCTACTCCTGATCGCGAATGATCTTTTTCACTGCCTCTGCCTGATTATGAAGGTGCTTCTCCACATAAGCAACTGCCTGTTTCTGATCCTTTTCCTTCAGTGCATCATACATTCTATGATGCTCCTCGATCAGACGCGGGTAAATAGCTGCATCTTTCAGATATTCCACACGATAACGATACATCTGCTCTCTCAAATTGCTCAAAAGCTGCTGCAGTTTCGGATTGTTGGATGCTTTATAAAGAATCTCATGAAATTTGACATCTGCTTTTGCCATCTCTACAAACTGACCGGATTTTGTTTTCTCTTCAAAATCCTCCATAGCCACTTTCAGTTCCTGCAAAGCTGCCGGTGTAATATTTTCACAGGACAGGCGTACTGCCAATGCTTCCAGAGAAAGACGGATCTGTAATACATCTTCCATGTCTTTTTCTGTCATTTTCGCAACTTCTGCACCTTTTCTCGGAATGGTAACAGCAAGTCCTTCCTGCTCTAACATACGGATTGCCTCACGGATTGGTGTACGGCTTACGCCAAGCTTCGATGCAAGCTGTAACTCCATCAGACGCTCCCCCGGTTTCAGATCACCTTTCAGGATTGCACCACGCAATGTCTGAAAAACGACATCACGAAGTGGCAGATATGCATCCATCTGTAATTCCAAGTTGTCTGTCATTTTTTATTTCCCCCTCTTCTTCGCCGCTTATCTTCTATTATTATGGATATCGGATGTGTACACATTTTTTGCCAGTCCGGACTGTTTCAACGCTTCGTATGCCCGGCGAATTTCTTTCTCATTCGGGAATAATCCAAATACGGTCGGACCACTTCCACTCATCATGGCATTTAATGCACCATTCTCCAACATCAGTTTCTTAATATCCTCAATCACCGGATACATTGGAATCGTCACGGTCTCAAGGATATTTCCCATATGAGAAGCAACCCCTTTGAGGTCTTTTTGCTGAATCCCTTCCATCACACCATCAATATCCGGATGCTCCATGCCGTCATATAATTTCAAACCTTCATAAACTGCTTTGGTGGATACAGAAATCGCCGGTTTTGCGATCAGTACCGGACATTTCGGCATCGGCGGCAATGCAGTCAGTTTTTCACCGATTCCCTCTGCCAATGCTGTACCACGCATAATACAAAACGGAACATCTGCACCGATCTTCAGACCAAGTTCCATCAGTTTATTCTGTTTCAGGCCCAGATTAAAAATACGATTCATTCCTACCAGCACTGCTGCCGCATCTGAACTTCCGCCTGCAAGACCTGCTGCCACCGGAATGAATTTCTGAAGAACGATCCGCACACCTTCTTTAATCTGAAACTCATCTTTCATCAGTTTTGCTGCACGGTATACTAAATTATCCTCATTCACCGGCAGATAATACAGATTGGTCTCCACATGAATATGCGGAGATCTTGTTTTCTTGATCTCTACTCTGTCATACAGATGGATCGTCTGCATGACCATACGCACTTCGTGATAACCATCTTCCCGTTTTCCCAAAACATCCAGTCCAAGATTGATCTTGGCAAGTGCTTTTAAACTTATCTCGTCCATTTTTCATTCCTCGTTTCTCTTCTATGCTGTAGCGAAAACGAAATCTTCAGCGGTTTTTCATGCTGTAAGATACAATTTTCGTATTTTGTATACATTCTTATGTATTATTTTATATACAATCCGATAATTTGTCAATAAATTCTTATTTGTCGTTTAAGGAACAAGTTTGAAAAAACTCCAATGCAGGCACGACCGATTTCCTATCTTCGCTGCGCCGCTTATCTCCGACCGCTTCCGCGAACTCGCCAACAGCAAAAACAGCTGTTGCCTCAAACACACTCCCGCGGTCGGGCTATGCTCGCTCCGATAACGGAAATCAGTCTACCGCCTTGCCTTGGAGTTTTTTCTAACTTGTTCCATTTACACAGACAGACAAGATTTACTGTTCCACCTGTTTCGCCAGAAACACCGCTGCCGCCTGCGCCAGCTTTCCTTGCACTTCTCCGACATGATCCGGCATTTCCGCACTGCACAATGCCACCGCACCAATGGCATCTCCCTCACAGATGATTGTTGCCAGCGCCTGCGTCTGATACTGCATATTATCGTCAAGTGTCAGCTTCCGGCACTCTTTTTCCTGCGCACCTGTCACCTGACACCCCCGTGATTCAATAAATTGTTCCAGTTCCCGACTGACCGGCTTTCCATCATAATTCTTTTTCCCATTTCCAGCTGCCGCAATGATATGATCCCGATCCATCACGCAGACCAGACTTCCTGATGCCGCCGCAAGTCCCTGTGCATATTGCCCCGCAAACGTACTCAGATCTCCGATTGGAGAATACTTTTTCAACACGATTGCCCCGTTTTGATCTGTAAAAATCTCCAACGGGTCGCCCTCCCGGATACGCAGGGTTCTTCGGATTTCTTTCGGAATAACGATACGCCCAAGGTCATCGATCCGCCGTACAATTCCTGTTGCTTTCATATTTTTCCTCCATGATTCGTGTGCATGGATGTTCTTTCTTCACATGCCATATTTTGCTTGTAATGCTATTATGTGAAAATGGAAGAAAATTATTCTAATAAAAGCAGAAATATATTTATCTTCAGCAATGCAGGCAAGTATTTTCTTCATTCCGCTCTTGTATTTCCTGCCTGCTCCTGTTCGACAATCCGTTTTCCTACATTTTTATCTATGCTTCTGCCAGACTCTCTGTATCTTTATGTGTCCGATGCACATGCCGTCTTACAAAATAGAAGCAGATCACCTGCATGATGATTGTCAGAATCCATGACGCCGGATAAGAAATAAATAAAATTGACAGGGATCTGTGTGTCGGGAAAATACCGTAAATCCATAAGATTCGCGTTCCTACCGTTCCAATAACAGACAGGATCATCGGCACCGCAGAATGCCCCATGCCACGCAGCGCGCCCGGGAACAGATCCATCAGACCGCAGAAGAAATACGTTACCGTTGTATACAGCAAAATCTCCATCGCACACTGAATCACATCCGGATCTGTCGTGTAAATCTGCAGAATCTCCGGTCCAAACACATACACGCCGACACCAATCACCAGTGACACACTCACCGTCAGAATGATGCAGTCACGCAGCACACGATCCATTCGTTTCAGTTTTCCAACACCGTAATTCTGACTTGTAAAACTCATGCACGCCTGTGTCACAGAGTTGACGGATACATACAAAAATCCAAACAGGTTGTTTGCCGCCGTGTAACCTGCCATCGCTGTAGAACCAAAAGAGTTTACGGATGACTGCAGCAATACATTTGACAGATTAATAACAGTACTCTGGATTCCCGCCGGGATTCCAACCTGAAAAATCTGCAGCATATATGCTTTTTTGATCTTCAATTTTGAAAAATACAGTCGATAGCTGCTGTCCGTATTATGCAGACACCGCAAAACCAGTACACAGGAGATCAGCTGTGAAATAACGGTCGCAATGCCGACACCTGCCACGCCCATATCAAATTTGATGACAAGCAGCAGATTCAATACCGCATTCGTACAACCGGAGATCAGCAAAAAGATCAGCGGCCGCTTCGTATCTCCCACCGCACGCAGAATCGCTGCACCATAGTTGTACAACATAAAAAACGGCATTCCACAGAAATAAATCCGCATATATAACGTGGATAAATTGATGACATCATCCGGTGTTCCCATCAATTCCAGTGCCCCTTTTGCAAAGATCACGCCGACAAATGCCATCACGATTCCACTGATCAGCGCCAGCATAATTGCCGTATGTACCGTTTCTGACATTTCTTTGTCACGACCTGCCGCATAGAAACGGGCAGCCAGTACATTTGCCCCCAGTGAAATTCCAATAAATAAATTTGTAAAAACTGCGATCAGCGCTGTCGTAGAACCTACCGCTGCCAGCGCCTGACTTCCGCTGAATCTTCCCACTACAATAATATCCACTGCGTTGAACATGAGCTGCAAGACGCCTGACAACATCAATGGAAGTGCAAAGGAGATCAGTTTATCCATGATCGTGCCATTGCACATATCAATCTCATACTTATTTTTCTTCACGCTATTCTCTTCTTTCTAAACTGACTAAACCTAATTTCAAGAATGCTCCGGCATTCTTGTTGCGAGGTGCGCGTCATGCAATTGCATGACATACTTCAACTGCGCACCTCTGTAATCCTGCCGGAGGCTATATCAGATGGGGGATTGGCTCCCACCACTGATACTAGCTTGTTTCTCACCACCTATAGAGGTGGGAGTCATCTCCCATCTGATATACACCTATTAATCTTATACTTGAGATTCCAAAAATTTCTGATGAATCTCCTTCTAAAATGCAACAAAAAATAACTGCTTTTCTACTCATTTCACATTTTATCTAAATTTCCATATCTGACCGGATCGCCCAACGCATTTTTGTGGAACGGGCACGTCCATTCTGTGCACATTCCTGTGCGGACGGACGAATGACATCCTTCGCGTAATCCGCATAAATACCAGTCTTATACCCATCCTTTAAGGCTTTCTTCACCAGACGGTCCTCCCCGGAATGGAAGGTCAGAATTGCCACACGTCCACCCGGTTTTAAAGCTCCCGGAAGTTTTTCCATAAATTCATACAGCACTTCAAATTCCCGGTTTACGTCAATGCGAAGTGCCTGGAAAACTCTCTGGCAGGTCTTTTTCACCGTATCTTTACGCTCTTTTTCCGGCAAAAATTCCAATGTTTTCTCAATGACCTGCCGCAGTTTTGTCGTTGTATCGATTCGGTTTCCCCTGCGAATTTCCTTCACGATTGCCTCTGCGATCTCCTCACAATACGGCTCATCGGAATTTTCATCCAACATGCCCGCCAGCTCTTCAAAAGAAATATTGTCCAGACGTTCTGCCGCACTGATTCCTTTTTCCTGATTCAAACGCAGATCCAGCGGTCCGTCTACCTTGTAAGAAAAACCACGCTTTGGATTGTCAATCTGCATGGAAGACACGCCAAGGTCTGCCAGAATAAAGTCAAAACCACCGACTTCTTTTGCGATCTCATCAATGGTGCAGAAATTCTGCAATTTTACGGTCAGCATGTCCTCACCAAATCCCTGCTCTGCCAGACGTTTTCTGGTCTTTGCAGATTCTTCCGGATCTACATCCGTGGCGTACATATGACCTTCTCCCTGAAGGCACTGCATCATCGCCTTTGTATGACCGCCATAACCTAAAGTCGCATCAAAACCAACCTGTCCCGGTTTGATCTCCAGAAAATCCAGTATCTCTTTTACCATAATAGAAATGTGCATGCCCGCAGGCGTATTACCCTTTCGGATGACATGCTCAATGGTATCCTGATATTTTTCCGGTTGTAATTCTTTGTATTTTTCCTCAAATTTCTTTGGATATTTTCCTTTATAACGCACACGTCGCTTGTGCGGTGTCTGTGTTTCGTTCTCCATAAAGTTCCTTTCTGATTTCTTTCCCTTCTGGTTTTATTGTACATTTTTCTAAAAATCTAAATTCTCACCAATCATCATGTGCAAAATTTTCAACTAACACTGTTAGTCTTTTGCGTACGGATACTTTTTCGTGGTTATGCTTATTATACCGAAGTCCCGTAAGCAAATCAAGAACCGCATGTTTACATTTCAAGTCGAACGCACGTGAGACTTGGTGCGTGATTCTGGTCAGCGCAAGCTGACATCTTCTTTTCAGAATCACTGCACTCTACACTCCGTTCCGGTCGGCGCAAAACCATTGTCTCCCAGACAATGTGCGCCCTCGCGGAGCATTTATCTCAGTCGGAGATTGAACTCCCACTGAGAAATACTTGTTACTACTCACCACTTGCAGAAGTGGGAGTCTCAACTCAGACTGAGATAAAACGCATTTTGTGAATGACGCGTGCGAACTGTAATCCCCATTTTACACGAATGACGTATTTTTGTGCATGAATGACAGAGAAAGCCAGTAGCTTTTTATCCCTGCTACGCGTATAATTTAACTTAAGCAAGAATTAACTTAAGCAACAAATAGATGATTCCTATTCCTTACTTGCTGTAGAGGATATTCACCATAAATATATGGTACTAAATACGATTAACAAAAGGAGGGTAAAGATGAAAATCGCAATCTGTGATGATGACAGACAGGAGCTATCCCATATATTGTCACTGCTGGACAGTTATCAGGCACAGCAGCATGTGACATTTACCATCTGCCCGTTTCACGATAGCCGTAAGTTGGCAGACACTCTTTCCGAAACGCAATACAATCTGTATCTGTTAGATATCATTATGCCGGAAATCACTGGTATGGAGCTGGCAAAAGAAATCCGCAGCTTCGACAAAGCCGCGGACATTATTTTTCTTACTACCTCTCCTGAATACGCGGTAGAAAGTTATACGGTTAAAGCAACCAATTATCTGATGAAACCAATTGTGCCTGACCGCTTTTATCAGTCATTGGATGAAATCCGGAAAAAACGGGATCAGGAACAGGGCAGATCTCTTGTTCTGAAAAGCAATATCGGTGTACATAAAATCCCGTTAAATCAGCTTATGTATGTGGAAGCACAGGGAAGGAAAGTACTTTATTACCTTGCAAACGGAGAAGAAATTGTTTGCACAGACCGTTTTTCCCCCGTCTGTGACCAGCTGATACAATACCCGGAATTTATTCTGGCGCACCGTTCATTTCTGGTAAATATGAATTATATCCGCCTGATCAGCACTTCGGATATGCAGCTTCAGAACGGAACGCTTCTGCCTCTGGCACAACGAAGAGTTGCAGAGATCCGAAAACATTATCTCGCCTTTCAAATGGATGAAATACCATGACAAACCTGCCAAACACCTTAAATCTCATCAATTACGCGTTTGTACTGTTTTTTGGCATTACTGCATCCTTATGTCTGGCAGATATTTCTTTTCGGAAGCATCGCAAAACGTATCTGCTGTCTTACCTTTGTTTTGGCATCGGGCAGGTAATCTTTTACCTGGTACTTGGGGAGAATCGATTATATCAGTGGTACCCGCTGCTGATCCATCTGCCACTGATCCTGCTTATTTATTTTGGACTGAAAAAAAGCATTTACGTTTCCATGGTGGCAGTTTTGTCTGCCTATCTGATGTGTACTCCGCGAAAATGGGTAGGCACATTTGTATCCAGCTTTTTTGATTATGATCCATTGATTGCCGATGCGGCAACGATCATTGTAACACTGCCGCTTCTGTTCCTTGTCGTAAAATATATGGCACCCCATATCATAAAATTAAAGCACGAAAACAAGACCATTCTGACACTGTTCCTGCTGCTTCCGTTGTCCTACTACATTCTGGAATACGCTTTTACTGTGTATACAGATCTGATATACACCGGCGGTCCGGTTATCATTGATTTTATGGACAGTTTTCTTGTGCTTTTGTATTTTATCCTGTCGATTCTGACTATTGAATTTTCCAGTCAGAGGAATCAGGCAGAACGGGAAAATCTGCTTTTGAATACCGCTGCTGCTCAAGCACAAAAAGAGATTGCGCAGCTGTCTCTGGCAGATAAAAAATCTTCCATCTACCGACACGACCTGCGCCACCACCTTCATTTCCTTCAGGAATGTATCCGGGAAAACCAGCTGGAGCAGGCAATGCAGTATATGAAAGAGATCTGCGATGATCTGGATAAAATCCCAGTGAAAAGGTACTGTCAGGACAAAGCTCTTAACCTGATCTTATCTTCTTATCTGGAGAAAGCCACAGAGCAGGATATTCAGACCATTGTATCTGTAACTGCCACTGATTTTTCCAGATTTCAGATTCCGGATCTGTGCAGTCTCCTGGCAAATGCACTGGAAAATGCGATCCATTCCTGTGCAGAGATCACCGATCCAAACGCCCGTTATATCCGGTTGAAGATCTATGAGAAAAATCATCAGCTCTGTATCAACATGGCAAACAGCTATGGTAAAGAACCGGTGTTTGAAAATGACATTCCGATCTCACATCGCGCCGGACATGGAATCGGCGTGCAGAGCATGATCTCTGTTGTGGAAAAATACCATGGAATTTATGGATTTTTTGCCTCAACGGGAGAGTTTCGTTTTCAGACGACATTATAATGTATACAGGAATGTTCACCTCCTTTCTTTGTAGGGTAATTCAAATTCAACTCAGACTGAGATGAATCTATACCTTCATCGCCGGAAATCTCCTCATTCTAGTTGAACGCCTGCACAATGGCATCCTGCACGGAAATCGTTCCCTCGGTCACCTGCATGCCATTCTTTTCGTCCTGAATCATCTGATCCACTTGCTGCACCTGCAGATAACGTGCGATCTGATCTTTCACATTTTCATATGCAATCTGACCATCGGCTTCTTTTTCGATACATTTCATAACACAGATTTTTCCATTATCTTCGTAAGGACCGTATACTTCCCCTGCGGATAATCCTTTTGCAATCTCCCAACGATTCCGGTACACGCCACTCATGCCTTCCTGCGTATCGAGAGAATTCAGTTCCAGTGCCTGTACATCCGCGTAAGTGATATTTTGCAGATCATCTTCGTTGGTAGCTTTCTGCATTGCCTCTGCCAGTTCTTTCCCCTTGGCTTCCGTTTCCACAACCTGATCCATATTCTGCTGCGTAATCTCTGCATACAAAATCTGTACGTCATCCGTATATGTAAAATCCGTCAAATGCTCCGAATAATACTTCTTACAGTCGGCATCTGAGGCTTTTACACTATCTGCTGTCAGAGCATTGGTAAGCTGTGTCTGCAGATTTGAATACCAGTAGCTGTAATATGTACTCATGTCAAAATTATTCAATCCATAAGTCGTATCATTATTAGAATCGTCCCCACGGGAAGTATTTTCCTGCTCCATTTTATCAGTCAGATCTGCATAGGTATAATCATCCGTCACCTGTTCTACCACAGCCAGATGTTTAATGGCATAGTATTCCTGTAATTTGTCCTGCACGATTGCTGCCAGCGCATCCGCAGGTGTCTCTCCGTCGATCTCTGTCGTCCAGAAATCCGGCTGGTTGACCTGATCCGTAGAATATTTCATCATGATCTGGTTTTTATACTGCTGCGCCAGCATCGCATATTCTTCCTGTGAAACAGGATCTCCATCCAGATACAACACCGGGTTTTGTACTTCATCTGCTTTTGTTGGCACATATTTCGCCATTTTGCCTGAACCTTGTTCCGATGCCTGCTCCGATGTCAATTCAGAGGTCTGTTCCGACACCGTTGATCCCGCTGTCTGATTCTGTGTATTTGTCCCGCATCCACCTGCAAAAAGCAATGCGGCAGTGAGGATTATCCCCACTGCCGCATGTCCTGCAGGAGTTCTCTTTTTCATTCCTAACATATAAAACTCCTGTCAAATATTACTTTCGTATGACTGTATCTAGCCAACTACTTTTCCGTTTACGATATGATAGTTAATTCCATTATATCTGGTATAACCATTATAAGAGAAATCTACCTTACCATCGCGGAGATACCACCAGCCGTTTTCGTTCAATGCGATACCGTTGAAGTTGAAGTTTACTTTGCCGTTTTCAATTCTCCACCAGCCATTTGCATTCTTTGCAACTCCTGTGTAGCTGAAATCTACTTTTCCGCCGCGGATGTACCACCAGCCGTTTTTGTTCTTCTCTACACTGTTGCAGTTGAAGTCAACTTTACCATCGACAATTCTCCACCAGCCGTTTGCATTCTTTGCAATTCCTGTGTAGCTGAAGTCTACTTTTCCGCCGCGGATGTACCACCAGCCGTTTTCGTTCTTCTCTACACTATTGCAATTGAAATCAACTTTACCGTCTACAATTCTCCACCAGCCATTCTGGTTCTTTGCTATTCCGGTGTAATTGAAATCTACTTTTCCGTTTGTAATCTTCCACCAGCCGTTTGCATTCTTAGCTACGGTATTTGTGTAAGTAACTTTGCTGTCCACTACATAATACCAATTTCCTTTGCCTAATGCTCCGGTTGTGTCTTTGATCACATCGTTTACGTTAAATTTAACGGTTCCGTCTACTACATACCAGTCACCATGCTCATTGGAAGCAAATCCATTATATTTGAAATCTACTTTTCCATCTCTTACATAATACCAACCATTTACATTTTTCGCAACGGTTGTTACGTCTGTAGCAATCTTGTTATCTTTGTAGTAGTACCAGTTGCCGTCTGCTGCCTTGCTGTCTGCAAGTCCATCCGGATGTGTCTCGATCGGTTTCTGATTTTCTTCAGATGCTGCTTTTGCTTTTGCTACGATGTCATCAATCAGTGCCTTGGCGATCTCAACTGCACCTTCCGGATCGTTCTTGAGATCTACTTCTACCTCGTCTGCGACATTGCTTACCTGGCTCTGGTAATCGCTGATCTCATCTGCACTTAATCCTGCCAGCTTGCTGATTACTTCATTCTGAGCCTCGATATATGCAGCAATTTCATTTCTTGCAGAAGTTTCTTTTGTAATTACCTCATTTGCACCAATATCGATTTTTCCATCGCTAAGTGCTGTTCCATAGTAATCTACGGTTGGAATTGCAGCTTCATTCTTAACAAGCTCTTTACCAAGTGTATCATCTGTGTAAGATGGTGCTTCCGGAAGTGCTCTACCAGCATCAATTGCCGGGGAATCTTCCTGAATCTTGAATCCGTCTACAGTTCCAAGTGTTGTCTTGCCATCTGCCCATGTTCCAGTTGTAAAATCTTCTGTATTTACAAATTTCGGATCTGCATAAACTGCATTTTCATCATTTGCATTTGCTTTGTATACATTCTGTGCACTTCCATCATTACTATATACCAGGTTGTTTGCATAAGATACTTTAGAACTCATGCTATTTGCTTTTGCCGGTCCATAGAAAATATTGTTAAATACAGTTACATCTTTGATGCTTGTTCCTTCCCATGCGGAATCCGGTGTCAGAGCCATGGTGTAACCACCATTGTTCTCCCAGTACATGCTGTTATTGTAAATCTGGATACCAAGAGAACCATATTTACCAGTTCCCATACGGATCATTGGTGCACCATCGTATTTACCGTCATTTACGCTGACATTGTAACGTGCAATGTTGTTTACAGATGCTCCCGGTCCCGGGCAAAGCATCAGGAATCCGCCCAGATTGTCATGGCTGTAGTTGTACTCATATACACAGTTCTGTACGCCATAGTCAAAGTCAAATGCCATACTGTCGTTTCCTACTGCGGAACCGATAGAATGTTCAGATGTATTAAATGCTTCATTGTAACGGAAAGTTACATTGTTGCTATCCCATGACCAAAGTGCTGCATGGTTCGGGTTTGCACTGTAATCCCAGTTGCTGTCTGCAGAATTGTCGATCAGGTTGTACTCTACCGTTGCATCTGTTGTGTTGATCGGTACAATACCATCACCAGCTACATCATGTACATAGTTGTTGTTGATCTCTACATCACTGCTTCCGATCCAGTTACCATTTCCTGCATTCTGGTATCCGGTGTCACTGCTGCTTCCACCAACCAGTGTACGGCTTGCCCATACGCTCTCCATATAGATTGCCTCGTGGCAAACATTGTAAACTTCGTTTCCGTCAATCGTTAATCCTGCGTAGTAAGATTCTACTTTTCCGGTGTGGTTGCTGCCATCGCCTGTTACCAGAACGATCAGTCCGCCTGCGCCTTTATCTGCTCCACCTGCCATCTTACCATTGACATCATGGATCTTATTATTTCGAATTGTTACATTTGCAAGTTCTCCTGCATCGCGGTTTTCTACTACCAGACCGGATAACAGCTTGCTGCTCTGTTTGTAAGTTCCAATCTCACCTGCAGATGCATCCCAGTTTGTAATATCCAGATTCTCTACTACGATATTCTGGCTGTTCTTGATATGAACGGCTGCCAGATCTTCTTTTGTAGCATAAGTCCAGTTTGCACCGTTACCGTTGATGACAGGTTTTGCACCTTCACCATAGCTTCCGATAACAACCGGATTTTCTGCAGTACCTTCTGCATTTTTAACAAGTAACTGCTCACCATTCCATGTGCATCCTGCTTTCAGTAAGATTTTGCCACCTGCGGTAAGTTTGCGGATAGAAGAAGCTTTTCTTAATGTCTTCCATGCTGTCTCTGGAGATGTTCCATCGTTATCATCATTACCATTTTCTGCATCTACATAGTAAGCCACATCACCAGTCGGCTCATTGATGGAGATTAATTCCTCCTGTGCCGCTTTTACTTTGTAGATCATCTCACGGATCTCACGCTGTTTTGTTGTATCAGTTGCATTCTGCTTGAATGCTTTTGCTTCTTCTACAACTTTCTGGAATTCATTCCAGGAATCTGCTGTCCAATCTGCTTCTTTTAATGCTTCTACTGCTTCCAGTGTTTCATCAAACTCTGTCCAGTCAAGTGCGCTTTCTACTTTTACCAGTTTTACATTGTCTAAGTAACCCTGCGCACCATTATCTGCCCATGTAAAAGCATCTACCGTTGTAGCATCTGAAGGTGTTGTAAATTTAACTGTAAAAGATGTCCAGTCCGTTCCATTTGCGACCTGACCAACAGTCAATTTTTTATCTGTATCTTCTTTGTCTGGCAATACACTGTCTGAAGAATATACAACATAATTTTCTTTACCCTCGGTGTTGCTCGTGCTCTTTACGCGTGCACCAACAAAGTAATAAGAACCTGAGTTTCCGCTAACTTTTGCAGTTCCGGTAAGAATATAATCTGTATCCGGTTCTACCGCAATACCAGACTGGCTACTTCCGTCACCCCAGCTATGTGTATTTCCATTATCTTTCAGATAATGTGAGCCTTCCGGAGCCTCTGCATCTTCTACAACAGTTGTTCCTTCACCAATACTCCAGTTGTCACTTCCGTTTTCAAAACTTCCGTTCTGAACCATATTTGTGCTCTCAACAGCATTACTTTCTGTCTGAGTGATACCAATCCAGCTTAATACCGGATCGGAACCGGAAGCTTTTGTAACTGTTACAAGAATGTGATCGGAACCTTCCGGTACTGTCACGTCAATATTGCTTCTATCCTGTGTCTTGCTGGAAGAAAGGCTTGCGCTTCCTGTATTCAAGACAGTTTTTGTGCCTTCTGCGTCTACAGAAGAAACTGTGATTGTAATACCTCTGGTACTGCTCCACCATTCATTAAATCCTGTAGAAACGGTATATTTTCCCGGATCCAGTTCAAAACCATATTCAATCTTTCCAGAGCTGGTTGCCCACCAACCTGTGTCGAAGAAATCTCCAGATCCTTTGCTTCCCATATCTTCAGAACTGCTTCCGCCGGATGCACCTGTTGTACTTGTATAACCCCATGTTACACCTTTGTCATCGCTATATGCCTGATCTGATACGGTATTCAACAGATCATCTGCATTTTCTGCAAATTTGGCAAAAATATCGGATGTATTATCTCCATTTGTATAGCAGTCTGCAAAATATACCAGTTTCTTCGGGCAGCAGAATACCTGAATTGTAAAGCTTCTGCTCAGATCTGTCAGTGTACCTGTCACAGTTACATAACCAAGTGTAAGGTCTCCTGCGCTTTCATCCATGCTCCAGGTTACCTTTGCATCTGGTGTATTGGTATCTCCAATCGTTACATCAATGGTCGACGGTAATACTTCTTTTAACTGTGTTAGATTTTCTGCTGTTTCCGGCAGTTTTGTATTAAGAGTAAGAGCTCCTTTGTTATCCAGTTCTTTTTTTGTCCAGTTTGCATAGTTCTTAAGCGCAATTGTATTATTTGCACCAAATTCAATTGGAAGCCATACATATCTGGAATCACTCAGATCTTTTCCATTATCTGGATTATACCAGCGGTCTCCCATGTAAATGAATTTTCCATTCTCAGCATCTACCGGGATTACACAGGTACTCTGTGTATCAAAAGTTGTACTGGAAGTATCTCCAATACACGGATCACCCATTCTGGTCCAAGGTCCTAACGGGCTGTCAGCAACTGCATAAGCAGCCTGATTCGGTGCCCATCCAGTACATCCTGATGTGATCAGATAATATTTATTCTGATACTTAAACATGGCAGGACCTTCTCTGGAATCTGTACTGCTGATGCAGAAATCTTCTCCCAGTTTCATCTCTGATGCATCTTTTGCAAGTCCTGTATACTCATCATTCAGTCTTGCAATATACATTACTGCATTTCCTTCAGAAGAATACATTACATATGCTTTTCCGTCATCATCTTTGAACAAGTTCATATCACGAACGTGTCCGCCCACAGAATCGAATCCATGATTTGTACGATCCGGATCAGATGCCAGCATATAACTTCCCAACAGTTTATATGGTCCGTTTACATTATCTGCAATTGCAATACCTGCTTTTGCTTTTGCATAGTTGGAACTGCTATCGGAAGAATACGGACTTGTTCCATCTGCGTGGAACCAGATCACATATTTTCCTGTCTTTTCATTATAAAGCATCTTCGGACGCTCCATAACGCAGCCTTCGGACCAGAGGTCAACGTAGATATCTTTCTTCTGTTCATCAGTCAAATTGCCGTACAGACTCTTGAAATAATCATCTGTTTCAAACTGGTCATAACTATCCATTGTTTTTAAAACAACACCTTCGTCTTTCCAGTTGTACAGATCTTTGGAGGAATACATATGTACACCCGGCATTGGTCTGTAGCCATTGGTTCTGTCCTCACCGATCCAGTAATAAGTATCACCGATCTTCTGTACCTGACCACCATGTGCCTGAACTGCCACACCGTTGTCATCGTAAATACGGTCTGCATTTGTACCGGTAAAAGAAGTATAGTTCTCTATATGTGCTTCTACCAGTGCATCGTATGCTGCGATAAGTGCTTCTTTTGCATTTGCAAGCACAGTCTCATCTGTTTCATTATCATCAATCAACTTCTGGGCTGCTGCAAGTGCATCCTCAAATGTCTTCTTTGACTTTTCTGTATAAATCACATCAGAATTGTCATATTTATCCTGATATTCTTTTACTGCTAATTTCAGTACTTCTAACTGATCCACGTCATCTGTTACTGCCTTAACAATGATATAGCTGACCATCGGATCTTCCGCAGCACTACTTCTCTTGGAATTGTAAACTTTTACATTTAATTCTCCATCTGTAACATCTACATCATAAGTTTTCTCTACCGTAGCACCTGTGGATGTCTTTCCTTTTAAATAAATCTGTGAACCTACCTGTTGATCTTCCAGATCAATATCAACACTTCGATTATCCCACCATGCAGGAACACGAAGGCCGACTGTTACCTCATACTTGGTACTCTTATTTGCACGATCCGGCAATTCAAAATCATATTTGAATCCACTGTTTGCTGCATCGTATGTCCATCCTGAAGATGGCATATACCACGCTGAATTAAGCAATTGTGATGTACTTACCGTTTGGTCTGTAGATGATGCCCACGCCTGATAACCGTTATTGTCATCTTTTACATAACCCCAGGTATATCCAGTTGTAGCATCTGCTCTTTTTTCCTGATCCACGTTAGACTGATAAAGTCCCAACTTCGTATCAGAAGGTGTCACTGTCGGATCTGCCGTACCACAGTTCGCAACATACAAAATGTCATCATTTGCTGCAATCTCTGCTTCACTTGGAACCACTTTTTTCTCAGTCTCATCTGCTTGCGTATCTGCTGCCAAAACTGTCATTGGCTGCAGGATCATTGCAGCTGACAAAACACCTGCCATGAGCACTTTACCGTTTTGCCATCGCTTACGCTTGTTATTCTCCATGTTCTCTCCTCCTCCTCTTTGTGGTGGGTTTATACTTTCTGGGGGAAAGTCATAAACGTTCACCGCTTACCACCAGTATAAAGTAAAAAACGGCCAAGATATATCAAATATCTTAGCCGTTTTTTATATTACTTAGATTTTTTTTATGATTCTGACAGACCTAGATCATTGCTTTTCCATTGACGATTTTGCATCTGACACCACGGATGTTTGCATAACCATTATAGGAAAAATCTACTTTTCCACCGCGGATGTACCACCAGCCGTTGCTGTTCTGTGCCATGCCGTTGAAATTGAAGTTTACTTTACCGTTTTCAATTCTCCACCAGCCATTTGCATTCTTTGCTACTCCTGTGTAGCTGAAGTCTACTTTACCGCCGCGGATGTACCACCAGCCGTTTTCGTTCTTCTCTACGCTGTTGCAGTTAAAGTCTACTTTTCCATCAACAATGCGCCACCAGCCGTTTGCATTTTTTGCAATTCCTGTGTAGCTGAAATCTACTTTACCGCCGCGGATGTACCACCAGCCGTTTTCGTTTTTCTCTACGCTATTGCAGTTAAAGTCTACTTTTCCATCAACAATGCGCCACCAGCCATTCTGGTTCTTTGCTATTCCGGTGTAATCAAAATCAACTTTTCCGTTTGTGATCTTCCACCAGCCGTTTGCATTCTTTGCTACGGTATCAGTATAAGTAACTTTGCTGTCCACTACATAATACCAATTTCCTTTGCCTAATGCTCCGGTTGTATCTTTGATCACATCGTTTACATTAAATCCAACGGTTCCCTCTACTACATACCAGTCACCATTTTCATTGGAAGCAAATCCGGTATAGTTGAAGTCAACTTTTCCGTTTTCTACATAGTACCAGCCGTTTTTGTTCTTTGCGACTGTTGTTACATCGGTTGCTACTTTGTTGTCTTTGTAGTAATACCAGTTGCCATCTGCATCTTTTACATCGGAAAGACCATCTGCATGTTTCTCACCCGGTGTCGGCTCAACAGGTTTCTTAACCAGACCATTTACTGCATTAGTCAGTTTGGATATAGCATCTGCCACATCTTCTTCTGTTGCATCATCGTTGGCAAGAACTGCTTCTGCTGCTGCAAGTGCATCTGTGTATACTTTGTAGCTGTCTGCAGTATAAGCATCGCCTGCGATATCTTTGTTCTCATTATAGAGACTTCTTAATTCACTGATATCTACTAAACCTTTTACTGCATCCTGCAGTTTTGTAGCTGCTGCATCAATTTCTGTCTGAATTGTCGGATTCTCAAGTAAGCTTTCTGCTTCTTTTAATGCTGTCTCATATGTTGCATAGCTGCCTGCTGTATAATTTGCTTTATTTTCCCGGTATCCTTTTGCTTCATCATAAGCTTTCTGCAGTTCAGTAGTATCACGTTTTGTTACATCTGAAATACTGATCCAGCTTAAAATCGGATCATCATTTGCTGCTTTTTTTACCGTCAGCGTTACAACCGATTCTTTATCCAGAGAAATCATTCCCTGTGCACAGGACTCTGCATTCTTTACTGCATCAAAATCACAGAGTTTTGTTTCATCAGAGCCGTTTACGGAATAATATACATCCATCTTACGGTTCATATTCCACCAGCCGGTACTTCCAAGCATAATCTCATGGTCACCTGCCGGAAGTGTTACCTGATAGGTAATGTTCTTTCCGCTGCGTGCCCACCAGCCGCCTGTATATGGATTGGATACACTTGACTGACTGAAGCCTTTGATATCTCCTGAGTCACCAACAACACTTGTGTAGCCCCAGCTGTTATCCTCTGTCTTAGCCTGATCTGCTGCATCTTTGTTCAGCAGTTTTTTGCTTACAGATTTTACATTCTCCCATGTTGCAGATTCTGTATTATTACTGTCAATCATGTATTCTACATTTTTCGGGATCATCTGGATATCTGCTGTTGCTGTTTTTCCGTTTTCTGTTGTTCCATTTACAGTTACATAACTGTACGGATTTACGTCGAAGCTGACACCATCCAGATTCCATGTTACAGCTACCTGCTCGTTTCCGCATTTTACAGTCTCCGGAAGTTCAGGTGTCTCACCAGGTGTTCCTACAGTATTCACTGTTTCCGGTGTACCATATGCTTTCATGATTGCATTGTACTCTTCTGCTGTTACACGGATCGGTGTACCATGTCTTGCACGGCTTGGCATTTTGTATGTGCCGGCATCCGGTTTTGTGAATTCGCCACTTTCCAGATCTGTTGTGATCAATGGATAATATCCGCTGCCACCAAAATCATCTACCAGCAGACACCATTTGTCAATACCATTTGTATCATCCTGATTCAGTTTGAAGATGGTCGGTCCCTCAACATACTGATTGCTGTTCAGGGAATCAGATTTGATCTGTGTAAATGTACCTAATACTCTGTCGCTCTTCTCTAAGAAGATTGTTTTTGTCAGTGCACCAAGCTCATTTGTGCTGCCACCCTCGTTTTTCGTAAATCTGTAATAAGTACCATCATTCTCGATCATTGTTGTATCAATACTGGACTGATCATAATCGATATATACCTGTGGATCTGTAAATGTATAGAAATCTCTTGTCTTTGCATAGTACAGACGCTGTTTTGTATCTTTGTTTGGTGTTCTGGATGCCCAATATACAACATACTCACCTGTCTTTGCATCGTAAGTTGCTTCCGGTGCCCAGGTACAGCCTGCCTCAATTTTAGCAGATACTTCTACCATTCTCTGATCAGACCAGTTTACCAGATCAGTAGACTCCCAGATCATCAGGCTCTGGCTTCCGCTGTTCTGTGCAGCATCCCAGCCGTTTCCGCCATTGATCTTCAGATCTGTTGCGATCAGATAGAATTTGTCGCCTTCCGGTGAACGGATAATGAACGGATCACGTACACCTTTTTCACCCAGTGTAGAAGTAAGTACCGGGTTGTTGTCATTCAGATCATCCCAGTTCATTCCATCCTGGCTGGATGCAAAATAAATCTGCTCGCCATCGGAATAGCCTTCTCCTGCAAAGTATGCAAAGAAGTAATCGGTATAATCAGAATCTTTAATTTCTTTTGCGGCTGCTTTTACTTTGATCTCAATTTCTTTTTTCTCTGTTTTTCCTTTATAGGAAAGAGTTGCTGTCATTTTGACAGTTGTATCTTTTTCCGGTCTTGTAACAGTACCTGCCGGTGTTGCATCATAGTCCTCATTGTCATGTGAAGCTACATCTACGATTTCCGGATGATCTGTTTCCCATGTGACTGTTACACCATTTTCTGTTTTTTCCGGAAGTGTGATATTTCCACGTACATCATCTTTGTTCGGGATATCTACACTTGCAAGTGCTTCGTTCATGGTGGATTCTATGTTCTCACCTGGAACTTTCAGGCTAATGCTTGCAGTCTGATCGCCATAAGCGACTTTAAGGCTTACATATACATCATCATCCTGAGCTGTTACTTTTCCATTGGAAGTAATTGCTGCATTTTCCGGAACAGTCCATGTCAGATCATATCCGTCGATGGAAGTTGGTAATGTGATGTCTTTTGTTACTTCTGATGCTGAAGCATTTCCGTTTAATACAGCTTTGCGGATATCTGCCAGAACCATTTTCTTCTTCTCTGCTGTGGTCGGAAGAACTTTCTGTACAGCTTCTTCTGTTAATGCTGTATTCCAGAATTTCATATCGGCTACGTTTGCTTTCAGTAACGGATCTCCGTTATACAGAGATTTTCCGATATATCCAAGGGCATCATCTGTTGGAATTGTTTTTGTAATATCTTTTCCATGGTTTTCAAGAGTAGATACTAATGTTCCATCCATGTACATATACAGATTGGTTCCATCAGATACAACTGTAATTGATGTATAACCTGCACCCGGAGTGGTAGACGGTGCCGGCATTCTTGACTCACCACCAACACTGACTGCTGCAAGTGTATTTCCTTTGTAATTATCCTGTGCAGAATTTACACCAACAAATACATAATTATCAACGTCTGGCCAGGAAGCAACCGTTCTTCCGAAGCACCACAGCCAGTGGTTTGCCTGTGTCTGTGTACTGAAAGTTGCCTGAACAGTGAATTTACCGTCTGTTCCAACTAATCCTGCCGGAATGTCTGCATATCCATCTTTATTAAACTGTAATACGCTTTCTTTTCCGTATGTAGCCACGCTGCTCTCATCAATATCATGTAAGGTTGCATCGTTGCCTTTTCCAGACACATCTGTTAATTTTCCGTCTGATACGGACATATCATAATGTGCTGTCATACTGGTTGCAATTGCATCTGTCAGCTTATATACTTTCAACTCTGACAGGTTACAGTTACCATTTGCATCAACGGAATATTTAATGTAACGATAGGACGGTACTCCCGTTGTCTTGAAATCGGTATAGTATACCATAGTATCTGTCTTTTCTGCCGGTGTGGAAGAAATGGTATACAGTTCTGTCCAGTTTTCTCCGTCATTTGATCCTGAAATCACGGCGCCAACACAGCGGCTTGCATAACCTGTTCGCGGTGCATAAGCGATGGCACCGATCTGTGTCTCCTGACCAAGATCTAAGGTAACATATCCACTGCTGACACCATCAAAGAATGTACCGTAATTATTATCCACAACATTAGATGCCACATTTGTGGTACCATTGTTCCACGGTGCACTTCCGGTTACCTGATTTTTTGCAATTGCAATCTGTCTTACTTCCGGTTTTTCCGTTGTATTATCATCTGAAGTGTCTTTGATTCCATTCACGCCTTCTACGATATAAGTAGTAATGGAATTTCCTTTCATCGTTGCTGTAAAGCACTGCTCATCTGCGTCTACAACGATGTTATCACTCTTAGTTACGTCTTTCCAATGTTCACCGGTCTTCAGATCCCCGCTTGTACGGATTGCGGTAACCTTGCTGCCCATTTCTTCGAAACCGGACAGATCAAATTCCCAGTTCTGATCGGAGCTTGATGTATTGATCGCAACGATGATTGCTTTATCGCCATCTACGTCATAAGCTGCCAGTGTTTTTCCTTCCTGGTCGGAACCAATGATGGTATCGCCCGGACGGATGTATCTGGAGAACTGTCCGTATGCATAGTATTTCTGGCTCAGTACGATTTTCTCATTGTCATGATCTGCAGCTGCCAGTCCCCAGTAACCACTGGAAGTTGTGGATTTCCATGCAGTTTCCAGAGCATCCATACTCAGATAATCATTTGCACTGCCCTTGCTTACCCAATACTGACCTATTTCGCTGCTGTCCGCATGCATATCAATGGCATTCCAGAGAATCCATGCAGAAGATTCCAGACCGTTAACGTCTGTCATCATACGCTGTGCAAGACCAAGCGCAGCGGTCATTTCACCTGCATTTGTACCTGCAGTATAAGCACCGTCTACCTCAGACATCCACAGATTCTTTCCAGCATTTTGTGCAGTTGTTTTTAATCCGGAGCGGTTAGATCCACCATAAGTATGGGTATCAATTCTGGAAATAACGCCTTTTGCTTCATCTGTTAAATTATTATAAGAAGAAATCTGTGTATCAATGCTGGTCTCATCTGTACCACTGATAATCACACCTTTCAGGCTTTCTCTGCTCTGCAGCTCCTTGTTCAATGCTACCAGCACTCTTGACTGAGATTCTCCCTGATCAAAATGGCAGCCTTCCTGTTTATTACTGTTTGCGCCCCAGTAATTTGTGTAAGGCTCATTCATCGGATCTACACTCTGGAAGCTGATCACGCCTTCTTCCTGCCAGTGTTCCATAACATCTGCCATATATTTTGCAAATGCATTGACAGAATCTTCACGCAGATTATCTTTGGAAGAATCTGTATTTCCTGAGGAGCATCCGCTGACTGTCATAAAATATGGCGGTGAATTGGAAAATGCCTCTGCGATGAAGTCATTTCCGCTGGCTTTTGCAACTGCTTTTAAAACTGCAACCTGATTTTTGTCAGCTTCCCAGTCATAGTTCCATGCATAACCACAGTCTTCATCATACTGATCAAATTTTTCAGCATAATAATTAATGTCATGCTTTGTTGTATCAATTTTAGTAACTTCTGTCGCATAACCCGGAACGCCACCATCGGAACGAACGATATGTGACTGATGTAAAAACTCATCTTCTTCCGGAAGTTCCGCCAGATCAGAAGTCTTTACGACTGCCATCTTGACAAAATCCAGTGTCCAGTCAGACTTTCCTGCAATGTTAATGGTGTTTTCACCAGCATTTAACTGTACGCCAGAAATCGTTACGCAGAACAACATACAATGGCTGCTATTATTGGTACCCTCTGCAATGATACTGTTATTAATGTCACTTGAAGAAATAACTTTATCCTGAGTGCTGTCGTCATTAACACGAATTGCCACATCCCTGCTGTTTGTTCCTTCCAGTGTCAACAGAAGTTTTACGGTATATTCACCAGCTTCGTCTACGTTTACGTTATAGCGTAGATTGTCTCCTGAACCAACAGTATCACCCAGTTTATTGATCCAGCCAAGTTTATCGAAAGAACCAACTTTCTCCCCTTTGGTAATTCCAAACTCAGCATCAGAACGGGAATAAGTCATATCCGCCATTTTGGAATATGTCGTTACACTTCCGTTGGAACCGCCGTAAGTATACGTTCCTGCTGTCAGATCATAAAATTTAGCTTTCTCGTTTACCGGTACTTTTGTCGTAGTCACAGTGTCTGCTATATCATCACCGCCACCAACATTGTAACGGCCGATGTTCATGTTCAGTCCATCTTCACTGAAAAACAGGTTTGCTGCCTGCTCTGTTAATTTGTCACTGTAACCGATACGATTTGCCCACCAGCACAGGGATGTACCCCATCCCTGAAACTCGCCAAGTCCGTCGTTATTCGTATCATTGAATGTAGATGCTTCCGTCGGTTTCAATTTAACCGTAGTATCTACAGATGGCGTAGTCGCTGCCTGTGCCTGTACTGTCCAGCCGTTCATCGGAACACTGGTTACAACCATGGCTGCTGCCGCGATCAGACTTGCAAATTGTCTCATCCTTTTCATGTAATCTCTCCTCCTCCTCGTTTTGGCAGTTTTCATTTTCTTTGGGGATATAAGAAAAACTCCCTACCTTAATATCCAGTATAAAATAAAAAACAGCTAAGATATATCAATTATCTTAGCTGTTTTTTATATTTCTTATTTTATTTTTATACAATCTTCCACTTCGTACGATGTACATACTGCTTCCGATAGCGTCCCGGCGTCTCTCCGGTCATCTCCTGAAATACCTTACAGAAATGGCTCTGGGAGCTGAATCCCAGATAAAAACTGATTTCCTGAATGGAATAGTCCGAATACTGTAGCAGATTCCTGCTCCTTCGAATCTTCTCCTTTAAAATATACCGCTTAATGGTGATATTTTCCTGTTTTTTAAACAGATGAGACAGATAATCCGGATTCACATTCAGATGTTTTGCAATGTCTGTAATCTGGATCGTATCGTGAAAATGCCGAAAAATATAATCTTTGACCTCTCCAATCAACGGATTTTTATACCCGCCCGTGTCCGACTTTTGTTCTTCTGCAACCGCGGATGCATAAAGCCGCTGGGCTTCACGTTTGAACGCCTCCACTTCTACTACATTATCAATTTCTTCTATCTGTTGGATAAAATTATCTGCCATGGTGAAAGATTTTTCCACACTGACACCGGCCTCTACCGCCGTTCTGGATGCCAATGTGATATTTCCAATTGCCACATTTTTGTGATGGCGCAGCGAATCTTTTGCCAGTCGCCCGATCTGTCCTTCATAGGTCTCAGAGATGCTTCGATTCAACGCCGCGATGTCTCCATGCCGGATTGCTTCCTGTTCCCTCTGTTCCTGTTCATAAGGATTGTGTAATCCAACCCTTTCTTTTTCCTGGTACTGAAACAGATTCTTCGTCATCTCTTCCAGGGCACCCTGCACCTTTGGCATAGACTCTTCATTACGTTCCCAAAATTCTGCGACACTCAGCTCGTTTCCGGTCAGGAAATAGTAGCACAGCAGGATTCCCGTCACAAAGGTATCCAATTCACACATTTGCAGATTCAATCCGACCTTTTTCAGCATACGATACTTCCTGTTCGCATGACTGAACCGTTTTTCTGATGTCGGAGCCAGAAGAATCGGTCCAAACAGGCTCCACACGTTTGGTGCATCCGTATGCGAAATCTCTGCCACCAGAATATCCGCTTCCAGCATGTGAATTTTCGGATATTCATTTTGCTGCAGGTGAAAGCAGTTTTCTAAAATTTTCTTCTGTTCCTCCGAAGTTGTATATGCTTCCTGTTTTTCACCAAACGTCTGACAGTCTCCCGTACTGACATCATATCTGCAAATCGATGCCTTCATCAATTTTACAAGCTGTGTTCCAAAAAATAACTCCCCCACAAACGATCCTTTCCTTAGCTGTCTGCCTGAACTGTCTTATTTACAATGTTTCATTAATTCAAGTCGAACGCACGTGAGACTTGGTGCGTGCTTCTGGTCAGCGCAAGCTGACATCTTCTTTTCAGAATCACTGCACTCTACACTCCGTTCCGGTCGGCGCAAAACCATTGTCTCCCAGACAATGTGCGCCCTCGCGGAGCATTTATCTCAGTCGGAGATTGAACTCCCACTGAGAAATACTTGTTACTACTCACCACTTGCAGAAGTGGGAGTCTCAACTCAGACTGAGATCAATTCTATTTCTGCTCCAGTGAATATTTTACCAATTTTTCCAGTAAATCAACGGTTCCTTCAATGCCATAGCATGCACTGTTGATGCAAATATCAAAATCTGCCGGGTTGCCCCATTTTTTACCAGTGTAATAATCATAGGAAGTTCTTCTGCGTTTGTCCGTCTTGCGAATAAATTCTTCTGCTTCTTTGCGCCCCTGATCATTGATCAGCATTTTTCTACGCACACGGTTTTCATATGGTGCCCCGATAAATACACTCAGACGCGGAATATTATTTGTCATCAGTACATGACCGCAGCTACGGCCTACAATGACACAATCACTGGCTTCTGCGATAGATTTGATCACACGGCTCTGCTTGATAAAATGTGCATCTTTGCCACCGATTCCCGGCATTTTTTCATCCAGTTCATCGATCATCAGATCCAGCACGGAATCATCGTAAAAAGAGAATCCCAGACGTTCTGCCAGTCTGGAGCCGATCTCATGACCGCCTGCTCCTGTCTCTCTGGCGATGCAGATTACGATATGGTTCTGCTCTGTCTTGTACATCAGTCCAAAATGATCTTTTGTAAAATCTCTGGTAATCTGATCACGGAATCCATCATCCTCTAAAACATCCATGATATCTTTGCACAGATGTTCATAACGAATGAAAAATTCTTCATAGCGTCCACCATTCTCCTGAATGATCTTGATCATATTTCCGATCAGGATCAGTTCGTCCTTGATTTTTTCCGTGTCATCATGTTCAAAATCTTTCAGAATCTGTTTTTCGGAAATGTGTTTTGGTCCCGGAAATACCTTCCCCAATTCACTTCCGGATGCTTTGTATACTTCTGTATCCAATGCATAAAAACGTTCTGCCAAGTCTCTGTAGCTTACGTTGCTTCCCTCTGGTTTCATAACTTAACTCTCCTTCCGTTCAAGGCTCATTACTATATTGCCATCCTCGTTACTCAGAACAATACTGTTCTGGTCATCGTCTGTCTCATAAGTATATACGGATGATCCGCTTGCACCAATCAGTTCAAACTGTTTTTTGTCTGCTGCGTAGTTCATGTGGACACCAAACATAAAGGTTCCGTCTTCATTGAGTTTTACAAAAGCGCCACCATCGGATGTATACTCTGCACCAAACTGCTCTCCATTCATGATCTGATCATCACCGCTGGCACAGCTCATCTGTGTTCCTGTTGAAAAATCTGGTGTCTCGCCTTCTGTGTATTTGCATCGGGTGTAAGTGCCATCTTCATTCTGCTGGATTGCATAAGAATCATATGCAAGCTGGCTGTCGCTGCTGTTTTCTGCATTTTCTTCTCCATAATAGATCAGGTTCAGGATCCTCATTCCATCCTCATTCGTAACCAGTTTATACATTCCGATATATCCATAATCACAGGTTCCTTCTTTCGTAAGATCCATCTGAATCTTTACAGTATCCCCGGCTGTGTATGTTCCATCAAACTTCACCTTTGACTTTACCGAAGCCTGCTCAGTCTCTGTAGAAGCACTTCCACCTGCTGTTCCTGCATCTTTTGTTCCACATCCTGCCAGAGCCAGCATGGCGATCAACAACACACTCAGCAGTCTTCCTACGATTTTCTTCATAATAAATGTTCCTCCAAAATTCTTCCTAAAGTCCACGATACATCCCATTAACTCCTCATGCGAATGTAGTCGTCAGCAAAATATATGTGATACGTGAACTGTGATATTATTTTACCACTTTTGTCTATTTCTCACAACCCGTCACCACTTTTTTGCCGTTTTTTCACACATTTTTCATTTTTTCTGCTACAATATAACTGTTTTCATAACATTTTTCAGGATATGCATTGCACGACGAACATCCCGCAGTAAGCATGTCTGGAACATTTTTGAATATTCAAGTCGAACGCACGTGAGACTTGGTGCGTGATTCTGGTCAGCGCAAGCTGACATCTTCTTTTCAGAATCACTGCACTCTACACTCCGTTCCGGTCGGCGCAAAACCATTGTCTCCCAGACAATGTGCGCCCTCGCGGAGCATTTATCTCAGTCGGAGATTGAACTCCCACTGAGAAATACTTGTTACTACTCACCACTTGCAGAAGTGGGAGTCTCAACTCAGGCTGAGATCAAATTTTGTCCACCTGTATTTATTTTCTGAAAGGATTTTATATATGAGCAAAAAACAACCGCGCAACACAAAAGGAAAAATTATTTCTGCCGCATGGAAACTGTTTTACGAACAGGGATACGATGACACAACCATTGATGAGATCATTGCCGAATCCGGCACATCCAAAGGTTCTTTTTATCATTATTTTGAGGGAAAAGATGCCCTGCTTGGCTCCCTTTCTTTCCTTTTTGATGAAAAATATACGGAACTGGAAGCTCAGCTGGATCAGTTTGCTACCCGCTATGAACAGCTGATCTATCTGAATCAGGAGCTTTTTTCCATGATTGAAAACAGTATTTCTCTGGATCTGCTGGCGCGACTGTTATCCACTCAATTAATTACAAAAGGGGAAAAACATCTGCTGGACCGCAACCGCTACTATTATAAACTGTTGCGCCGCATTATCCGGGAAGGCCAGGAAAGCGGGGAGTTCCGCACGGATCTGTCCGTCAATGAGATGGTAAAACTGTATGCGATTGCGGAGCGTGCGTTGCTTTATGACTGGTGCATCTGCAATGGGGAGTATTCACTGAAAACTTATGGTTCCACGGCGATGCCGATCTATCTGGCACAGATTCGCAATGATTCGTAATAAAGATATTTCTAAATTAATACATATATTAACTTTTCAAATTGGCTTACACTGTTAGTTTATTTCATTCATATTATGATTTGTAAAACTTACACTGTTAGCCTATTTTATTTATAACAGCACCTATCATTAACTTATACTGTTAGTCATTTATATCATCATTTATATTCAAGTCGAACGCACGTGAGACTTGGTGCGTGATTCTGGTCAGCGCAAGCTGACATCTTCTTTTCAGAATCACTGCACATCCTCGCGGAGCATTTATCTCAGTCGGAGATTGAACTCCCACTGAGAAATACTTGTTACTACTCACCACTTGCAGAAGTGGGAGTCTCAACTCAGGCTGAGATCAATAAGGATGGTTATTTTATCAACCATATTTTGGGGGATGATGTATTTATGAAATTCCTCTTTTTCTTGTTTTACTCTTGTTAAAATACCGTTTTCTTTTGTATTTATTTTTATTCTATATTTTCTTTCATATTTTAGTCTAGTTTCATTTTTCCTTTATTTTAGCATATTTAATACATATTTTTCACAATTTTTCTATACTATAGTCTATACTTTATTCTGTATTGCAGTCTATTTTTATTCATGGTATACTGGCAGAAATTTGTTGAAGTAACGTAATAAAGGAGATTGATTTTATGAACGCAAACACAATTGGAATGCTGATCATCATGATCATCTATCTGGGTGTTATGGTATTGATTGGCGTTCTCTTTTCCAGAAAAAACAACGACACCAGTGATTTTTATCTGGGTGGCAGAAAACTCGGTCCGGTTGTGACCGCCATGAGTGCTGAAGCCTCCGACATGAGCAGCTGGCTTCTGATGGGTCTGCCGGGTGTCGCATATCTGTCCGGCTGTGCTGAAGCAGGTTGGACCGCCATCGGACTTGCCATCGGAACTTATTTTAACTGGCTCATCGTTGCAAAACGTCTGCGCCGCTATTCCCACAAAGCAAACAATTCCATTACGATCCCGTCCTTTTTTGCAAACCGCTATCGGGACAAAAGTAATTCCCTGCTGGCGATTTCAGCGATTATGATCGTAATTTTCTTCGTACCGTACACCGCATCCGGATTCGCAGCCTGCGGCAAACTGTTTGCCACACTGTTCGGCGTACCGTATATGCCTGCCATGATCGTAAGTGCTGTTATTATCGTAGCTTACACCTCTCTGGGAGGATTCCTGGCAGCAAGTACCACCGACCTGATCCAGAGTATCATTATGACCGGTGCCCTGATCGTCGTACTGATCTACGGTGTACATATGGCCGGTGGAATGGATGCCGTTATCACAAATGCCCAGTCCCTGAAAGGTTATTTGAGCATGACAATGTCCCACGATGCCGCAACTGGTGGAACGACTCCGTACAACGGACTGACCATTGCTTCTACTCTGGCATGGGGCTTAGGTTACTTTGGAATGCCGCACATTCTGCTGCGTTTCATGGGTATTGAAGATGAAAACAAATTAAAAACATCCCGTCGTATCGCTTCTGTCTGGGTTGTTATTTCCATGTTTATCGCAATCTTTATCGGTATTATCGGAAACGCCATGACAAAAACAGGTGCTATGGACGTGCTGGAGAATTCCTCTCAGTCAGAGACACTGATCGTCAGAACTGCAGTCCTGCTGAGCAATCACGGATTTCTCGCCGTACTGATGGCTGGTCTGATCCTTGCAGGTATCCTTGCAAGTACCATGTCTACCTCTGATTCCCAGCTTCTGGCAGCATCTTCCAGTATTTCAGAAAACTTGCTGCAGGATTGCTTCGGAATCAAATGTACGAAAAAACAATCTATGACAATGGCGCGTGTTACTGTTCTGATCATCGCAGCTATCAGCGTATTTCTGGCTCGTAACCCGGACAGCTCCGTATTCCGTATCGTGTCCTTCGCATGGGCAGGATTTGGTGCTACCTTCGGTGCAGTTATGCTGTTTGCACTGTTCTGGAAACGTTCCAACCGAAACGGTGCCCTTGCCGGAATGATCGTCGGCGGTTCCATGGTATTTATCTGGAAATTCCTGATCGCACCGCATGGTGGACTGCTTGGTATCTACGAACTGCTGCCTGCATTCCTTTCTTCCGCAGCTGCGATCGTAATTGTCAGCCTTCTGACTGCACCGCCATCACAGGAGATTATCGACGAATTTGAAAGTGTTTAAACCATACATGCATATATTCAAGAATGCTCCGGCATTCTTGTTGCGAGGTGCGCGTCATGCAATTGCATGACATACTTCAACTGCGCACCTCTGTAATCCTGCCGGAGGCTATATCAGATGGGGGATTGGCTCCCACCACTGATACTAGCTTGTTTCTCACCACCTATAGAGGTGTGAGTCATCTCCCATCTGATATAAAAATGGGTCTGAGAGAAGTGATTTATCATTTTCTTTCAGGCTCATTTCCTGTATACTGGATTATAGTTCATATTATATTTTAAAAGAAAGGCAAATTTATGACTTCACACTTAGCAATACCCGCACTTGCGATTTTCGATATGGATGGTCTGATTTTTGACACAGAACGCCTTTTCATGACCACCAAAGACGGTGTCATGAAAGAATACGGTTACACCCAGCAAAAAGATGATTACATCCACACCCTCGGAACCTGCGGACAGCAATTACTTGACATTCTGCACAGACTTTACGGAGATGATTACCCGGCAGAAGAAATCAGCCAGAAATGCCGTACACTTGTCACCGAAAAAATCCGCCGCGACGGACCGCCGGTAAAACCGGGCATTCCGGAACTTCTCGCATGGTTTGCAAGCAACAATATTCCATGCTGTGTAGCATCTTCCACAAAACATGATATTGTTGTTGAATATCTGCGTCTGGCAAAACTCGATAAATACTTTGCTTATGTCATTGGCGGCGATCAGGTACAGCGTTCCAAACCAAATCCGGATATTTTTCTTGCTGCCTGTCAACGTACGGATATCAAACCGGAACATGCACTTGTACTAGAGGATTCCGAAAATGGTATTTTAGCGGCATCCAATGCGAATATCCCGGTGGTATGTATCCCGGATTTAAAAGTACCATCGGAAGAAATTGCAAAAAAAACTGCCGCCATCGTACCTGATGCCACAGCTGTAATTTCGTTATTTGGATGAATTGATGAAGAAAAATGGGAAATATGCACGACTTGTCAAACTGCAGACTGAAACTGCGGACTGGAAGTTGAAATAAACATTTTCCAGTAACAGAAATATAAGATTTCACTTCATTTTCTTAAAGATCGACAAAAATAATATCACGAAAGCTTTTCACTCATTACGAAAAGTAAAGTAAGCGCCAGTCAGGCAATCTTACATCTGCATGCGTTTGTTAGCAGCAAAGGTAAGATTGATGACTGGCGCTTTCATAGCCTAAATTTTTAAGCCATCCATAAACAAGATTTTTATGCACGCAATTCCGCTGCGATCTCCGCAATCTCTTCCGGTGTGAATTCTGCATGATTCCAGGTCAGTTTATCCTGATTGCCATCATTCAGATAACGCGGGATCAAATGCATATGGAAATGAAATACGGTCTGTCCTGCTACTTCACCATTATTCTGCACAATATTAAATCCATCACAGTGTAAGATTTCTGTCATCTTTGTTGCCAGTTTTTTTGCCAGAACAAATACTGCTGACGCATCCTCATCCGGTAATTCATAAATATTTGCCGCATGGTTTTTCGGTAAGATCAGCGCATGTCCTTTCGTTGCCGGACTTGCATCCAGAATAACTGTAAATCTGTCATCTTCATAAATAATATTTGTCGGAATATCCTTGTTTGCCAGTTTACAAAAAATACAATTATCGTCCTTCATACTGAAACCTCCTGTTCTTTTCTCAGTAGACTATTTGGTTTCAGTATAAAAAAATTCCCATAAAAATTCAAGTCGAATGTGCCACTGGACAATCGATGTTATCATTCAAGTCGAACGCACGTGAGACTTGGTGCGTGATTCTGGTCAGCGCAAGC
>ERZ773103.316-NODE-316-length-52055-cov-6.639385_pt1 | contig 52055 bp, 41 predicted proteins | sample MGYA00511118_ERZ773103 | MGnify/ENA primary metagenome ERZ773103 (study PRJEB29015, sample SAMEA2737821) | human gut metagenome | biome: human gut; feature: human-associated habitat; material: faeces | place: China | collected 2012 ... | reverse complement strand
GCGTGAGCCGAAAGTATTCCTGATGGATGAGCCGCTTTCCAACCTGGATGCAAAACTTCGTGTACAGATGCGTTCTGAGATTGCATCCCTGCACCGCAGACTGGGCGCTACGATCATCTATGTAACACATGATCAGACAGAGGCTATGACACTGGGAACAAGAATCGTCGTTCTGAAAGACGGTGTTATCATGCAGGTAGATTCTCCACAGAAACTTTATAATGAGCCGAACAACCTGTTCGTAGCAGGATTTATCGGATCGCCACAGATGAACTTTATTGACTGTGTTGTAAAAGTTGAGGGAGACGTTGTTAAACTTGTTCATGGTAAGACAGAGTATGTAATGCCGGAAGGAAAAGCAAAAGCTTTAAAGGAAGGCAATTATGCCGGAAAGACGGTTGTATTTGGTATCCGTCCGGACGATATTGACGATCATCCAGAGTTTGTGGCAAAACACAAGGACTATATGATTGAAGCAGAGTGTACCGGATATGAGTTACTTGGCTCAGAAGTTCTTCTGTACTATAATGTAGACGGCATTACTATGACAGCCAAAGTTGATTCTGCAACAGAAGCAAGACATGGAAGCCATGTTTCACTTGCATTTGATATTGGCAGAGCTCACATTTTTGATAAAGAGACAGAGCAGATTATTTCTCATTAATCAGGAATTGTAAAATAGGATAGTTGTGTTTGTGAGAATACAGCATATACATCTGATGAAAAGGATTTTATGAGATAAGCAGGATGCTCGCATTTGTTGATGTGACAGAATAGAAAAATCAGAAGTATTTTTAAGAAAAATATGATACAATAAGACCGGGTATAGTTACCCGGTCTTTTTCCAACAGGAAAATAGGGAGGTGTTTGGATGAACGAAGCGTTTTTTCTGGAAAAACTGAAGGGTGCGCTGAATGAGATGAAAGAGATTGCACATGCGGATTTTTATCTGTTTTCCAGAGAGGGAACGATGATAGCGGGAACTGGGCACTTCGAGAACCCGGAAGTAGAGAACGCTGCTCTGGAATTTGCCGATTCCATTGCAGAAAGTCAGGTTGCTTACGGTTATTTTTTTATAAAGATCATTGTGCAGAACCAGTTGGAATATGTATTGCTGTCTGATATGATGAGCAGTGGAGAATATGCATTTGTGATCGCGCAGATGGCTGCTTCCCAGATCCGGAATCTGCATGCAGTGGCATATGCGCCAATGGATGAGCAGGAGTCCATGAGACAACTTCTGCTGGGAGAACTGGATGAAGAACAGATGCGTAGAGATGGCCGGCGAAGAAAAATAGATGATATTCCGAGAATGCTGTATGTTCTGGAGTTTGCAGAAGAAAAAAATGAGATTGCGATGGAGACGGTAAGAAATCTTTTCGTGCAGGATTCTCAGGATTTTCTGGTGGATATGGATGAAAAACGGGCGGTTCTTTTAAAACAGGTAAATGGTCTGGAAGAAGAATACTGCCGTAATTTTGCAGATATCCTGATTGACAATATTCAGGCAGAAGCAATGCTTGCGGTAAAGGTAGGCTACTCTTCCGTGGCACGGCAGAATGGACAGCTTGCAAATCGTTATCGGGAAGCCTGCATGGCATTAAAAATCTGTAAAATCTTTTATCCAAAAGAATCGGTTGCTATATATGGACATTTGGGAATCGGACAGCTGATCTACCAGCTGCCAATGGATCTGTGTCAGCGTTTTCTGAAGGAAGTATTTTCCGAAGGACAGCAGGAACTGCTGGATGAAGAGATGCTGATCACGGTAGATAAGATGTTTGAAAACAATCTGAATATTTCAGAAACCGCCCGTCAGTTGTATGTGCACAGAAATACACTGGTATATCGGCTGGAGCGTATGCAGAAGATACTGGGACTGGATATCAGGCTGTTTGAAGATGCCATGATGTTCCGGATTGCCATGATGGTACAGTCGCATGTAAATTATATGATGAAAGAACACCCGCGAAAGGAAAATTAGAGGAAATGCAGAAAGAAAATTATTTGCTTCATCAGATTGATGAACTGAAAGAAAAAGCGAGACAGCTGCAGACTCTGTTGACTTCAAAAGAAGATAAGGTAACAGAGCTGGAGACGATCGTCAGTGAGAAAAAAGAGCAGGCTACAGAGCTTGATAATATGATCGAAAGCCGTAAAGAAGCTGCAGATCGTCTGATCGTTGGCGTGTCTGTTCAGATTCAGGAGATGATCCAGGATCTGAACAAAGAAATGGAACAGTTTGAAGCCTTTATGGAAAAACATATTTCCGATGCAGCAGAACAGATGGATGACAAGTTATCCGATGTCAGTGAGCAGATGGATGGAAAGATGACCGAGATTTGTGGACAGATGGATGGCAGTCTTTCTGAATCAACCACACAGATGAATGCTATGCTGGAGAAAACCGGTCATAAACTGGAGGAAAAACTGGAAGAGGTCCGGGCGGCACTGGAAAAAAATCTGGCTTCTGTAAAAGAACAGATGAATGACAGAATGCTGGGACTGAATACAGAGGTTGAAAAACAGATCAACCTGCTTCAGGATGGCATAGGAGAATATCGTAATTCTCTGGAAGAACTGGAACAGCAGGTTACGGAAACCATTCATGCCGAAGAAGAGAAAAGTCTGAATTCCATTCGGAAATCTTTGAATGGAGTCAAAGGACTGGCAGTATTTGCTATCATTGACTGTGTATTGCTGGTCGTAATCCTGTTACATATGCTGGGGGTATTTTAAATGTCAGTAAAAACAAAAAAAATCTGGGTGGTAGGTCATAAGAACCCGGATACCGATTCCATCTGCGCAGCGATCGCCTATGCGCATCTGAAAAATCAGAGTGCGCCAGAAGGTGTTAAATATGAGCCGAAGCGTGCAGGCGAATTAAATGAAGAAACAAAATATGTATTAAAACATTTTCATGTAAAAGCACCGGCGTTGATCACGGATGCCGGCGCGCAGGTCAAAGATATTGAGATCCGCAAGACAAAAGGTGTCAGTGGGAAACTTTCCATGAAACGAGCATGGGAAATGATGAAACAGCTGAATGTAGCTACACTTCCGATTACTAGTGAAGATAACAAGCTGGAAGGTCTCATCACTACGGGAGATATTGCAAAGTCTTACATGGATATTTATGACTGCCGGGTTCTTGCAAGGGCAAAGACGCAGTATAAAAATATTTTAGAGACACTGGAAGGAACTCTCCTTGTAGGCAATGAACACGCTTATTTCTGTGACGGAAAGGTTCTGGTAGCGGCGGCTAATCCGGATATGATGGAAGAATATATCGAAGATAACGATCTTGTCATCAGTGGAAACCGTTATGAATCGCAGCTTTGTGCGCTTGAAATGAATGCCAGCTGCATGATCATCTGTTCCGGTGCGAAAGTGACCAAGACGATTCAGAAGATCGCAGCAGAAAAGGACTGCGTGCTCATCAGCACACCATATGATACCTATACGGTTGCTCGTCTCATCAACCAGAGTATTCCATTAAAATATTTTATGAAGCGAGAAAATCTCGTTACTTTCGGAATGGATGATTATGTAGACGATGTACGGGATACCATGCAGAAAGAAAAACACAGAGATTTTCCGGTGCTGGATGAAAAAGGAAAGTATGTAGGTATGATCTCACGAAGAAATCTGTTGAGCATGAAGAAAAAACAGCTGATATTAGTGGATCATAATGAGAAATCTCAGGCCGTTGATAATATTGACGGTTCCGAGATCCTGGAGATCATCGATCATCACAGGCTGGGAAGTCTGGAAACGATGGCGCCTGTATTTTTTCGAAATCAGCCTCTTGGATGTACAGCAACGATCATTTATCAAATGTATCGGGAACAGGGAGTGGAGATCACAAAGGAAATCGCCGGTCTGCTCTGTTCTGCGATTTTGTCAGACACGTTGATGTACCGTTCACCGACTTGTACGGAAGTGGATCATATTGTCGCAGAAGAACTCGCCCTGATTGCAGGTATTCAGACGGATGAGTATGCGAAAGCCATGTTCCAGGCGGGAAGTGATTTCTCCTCCAAGACAGAAGAAGAGATCTTCTATCAGGATTTCAAAGCATTCTGCAGCAATGGCACCGATTTTGGTGTAGGTCAGATCAGCGCTATGACACAGGAAGAACTGGATCAGGTAAAAGAGAAACTGCAGCCGTATCTGCAGCAGGTTATCGCTGAGCGGAAAGTGTCCATGGTATTTGTGATGCTGACGAATATTTTGGAAGAAAATACCTATTTGATCTGTGCCGGAGAAGGTGCAGAAGAACTTGTTCAAAATGCATATCACGTACATGAAGAAAATGGGTATTATCTGCTGAAGGGCGTTGTTTCCAGAAAGAAGCAGCTGATTCCGATGTTTATGTCAGTATTGCAGGAAGCATAGTTTTAATTTATCAATCAGTTACATATGTCAGCTTACGCTGACTGAAATCACGCACCACGTCTCAGGTGTGTTTGATTTGGATTATAAGAGTAAAAAGAAAGGAAAAACTGTTTCGACAGCGTATGATATGGTGGCGAAACAGCAGTTGAGATTATATGAGCAAGCAGATTTGGAAATCAGGAAATATGCTTTATCCGGTACCGGCAGTCATGGTAAGCTGTCAGCGTCCGGGAGAAAAACCAAATATGGTAACGATTGCATGGGCAGGAACCGTATGTTCAGACCCGGCAATGGTATCAATCTCCATCCGTCCGGAACGTCATTCCTATGATATTATCAAAGAGACCGGTGAATTTGTCATCAATCTGACAACGAAAGAACTTACCTATGCTACTGATTATTGTGGTGTAAAATCCGGAAGAGATGTAGACAAATTTGCACAGATGCATCTGACGCCGACCGTATCCCAGACTGTCAAAGCACCTGGAATTGCAGAAAGCCCGGTAAATATTGAGTGTAAAGTAAAAGACATCATCAAACTAGGATCACACGATATGTTCCTGGCAGAAGTGACAGCAGTAGTGGTAGATGAAAGTCTGCTGGATGAGACTGGCAAATTCCATCTCAACGATGCGGGACTGGTAGCATATTCCCATGGCGAATATTTTGAACTCGGCGAAAAGATCGGCAAGTTCGGCTACAGTGTGAAGAAGAAAAAATAGGAATAAAAAGGGCAGGAACTGATAGAAAATCAGTTCCTGCCCTTTAAAGTTTTGCGGGTAATTATTTAATCAGCTCATCCATCAGCAGCATGAAAATATTTTCACTCTGCTCAGACCAGTTCTTACATACGGCGATTGCCTGTTCCTTATCCGGCACGGCAAGGGTCAGATCAATGATAGAATGCTCGCCATTTTTCATCTGGCAGCGTACCGCATAACGGTTATCTGTTGTCTTGTAATAGTCAGAGACTACAGAAGTCTCCTGCTTCAGTTCCATGCGGTTTTCAGTAAAATATTCCAGAATATCCTGTTTGATCCCATTGGAGATCTTATTGCTGAAAAAATCCACAGTCTGTCGTCCTTCCGGTGTAATGCGATAGAGAGTGTTGTTGTGGGTTGATTCTGCAATAATCAGATCAGAGTCCAGTAATTCTGATAATGTCTGCTGAACAGTAAAATAATCCGTATAATCTTTTTCCTGTATAAAGTTCGTAATCTGAGTATTTGTAAGTGGAAAATCAACCTTATCCAGCATATATAAGATCATAAGGCGATACAAAGTAAATGTTTCGGACATATGAAAGCTCCTTTCTGTTAAGGCTCTGTAAAACAGGACAATCTTTTTGTTCTAATATCATATTAAAATATAATATTATAGTATGGAAAATACATTTTCATGACTATTTATGCCGCAAGCTGAAGGCTACGGCATGGGAATTAGCGTGTAAAATACAGTAATGGCTCGTTTTATAAAAATAACACGGCGTAAAAATTATTTTTTATAGTATTTACCCTGCCAGGAATCATGTTCCCGTAATTCTTTCTGAATCTGATTCAGGACTTTCTTTTTATCCGTACTCCAGAGAGGTGCAAGCAGAAGATTTTTCGGCCCGTCTCCGGTAATCCGGTGGATGACCATTTCCTCCGGCAGAAGTTCGATGCATTTTCGGATCAGTCTGCAATAAGAGTCACGGTCAAAGATGGGGAAGGAATCCTTCTCATAGTAATCAGCCAGAGCAGTATGCTTCAGAACATGTAAAAGCTGTAATTTAATGCCCTGAATGCCACTATCTGCCAGATAATCTACAGTTTGAAGCATCATCGGAATCGTTTCCTGTGGAAGTCCGAGAATTACATGTGTGATCACTGCAAGACCACGGGCTTTTAACTGTTGTACACAATGCTCATAGCAGGAGAGGGAGAAACCTCTTCGGATAAAAGCAGCTGTCTTTTCGTGGATTGTCTGCAACCCAAGTTCTATCCATACCGGTTTGATCTGATTGAGTTCTTCCAGAAGATCCAGAATCTCTTCATTGATGCAGTCCGGTCTGGTGGCGATTGACAAAACGACGATCTCCGGCTGTGAAATGGCTTCCATAAATAACGGCTTTAAGTAGGAAACCGGAGCATAAGTGTTTGTATAAGCCTGAAAATAGGCGATAAATTTCCGACAGTCTGACTTTGCAGCAATCCGTCGTTCCCCTTCTGAAATCTGTTCCCTTATGGAAATGGCAGCATTTCCAGCAAAATCTCCGGAGCCACCTTCACTGCAGAAAATACATCCGCCGGTACCAAGGGTTCCATCACGATTCGGACAGGTCATGCCGCCATTTAAGGAAATACGGTAAACTTTTTCTCCGAAAGTCTGTTTCAGTTCATAATCCAGAGAATGATAGCGCTTATCGTTCCATTGCTTCATTTCGATTATTTGATATGTGACTTAACAGCCTGGCTTACAACTTCTGCAACGCGAGGATCAAATGCTTCCGGCATGATAAAGTCTTCATTCAGTTCTTCATCGCTGACGAGGCCTGCGATTGCTTCAGCGGCTGCAAGCTTCATTTCCTCTGTAATCTGTTCTGCACGACCTTCCAGAGCGCCTTTGAAAATGCCAGGGAAAGCAATGACGTTATTGACCTGATTTGGAAAGTCGCTTCGTCCGGTTCCTACAACTTTGGCACCGGCAGCTTTTGCTACATCCGGCATGATCTCCGGTACAGGGTTTGCCATAGCAAAGAGGATCGCATCTTTGTTCATGGATGCTACCATTTCAGCAGATACGATGTTCGGAGCAGATACGCCGACGAAGATATCAGCGCCTTTTAAAGCGTCTGCCAGAGTTCCTGTCTGGTTTTCCAGATTAGTAACTTCTGTCATTTTCTGCTGCATCCAGTTCAGTTCCGGATAATCTTTACCGATGATACCAAGCTTGTCACACATGGTAACATGTTTGAAACCATAGGTAAGGAGCAGTTTGGTAATAGCGACACCTGCAGAGCCAGCGCCGTTTACTACAACTTTACAGTCTTCTTTTTTCTTTCCTGTGACGCGCAGAGCATTGATGATGCCTGCAAGAACAACGATGGCAGTACCATGCTGGTCATCATGGAAGACCGGGATGTTCAGCATTTTTTTCAGACGTTCCTCTACCTCAAAGCATCGTGGAGCGGAAATGTCTTCCAGATTGATGCCTCCGAAAGTCGGAGCGAGATTTGCAACGGTCTTAACGATTTCGTCCGGATCCTGTGTATCCAGAACAATCGGAACGGCATTGACATTGGCAAATTCTTTAAAAAGAACGCATTTACCTTCCATAACCGGCATTGCAGCCAGTGCGCCGATATTTCCAAGACCGAGAACGGCACTTCCGTCAGAGATAACGGCAACGGTATTTGCTTTCATTGTATAAGTATAAGCAGCTTCCGGGTCCTTTGCGATGATCTTGCAAGGCTCGGCAACGCCCGGTGTGTAGGCAATGGAAAGATCCTCACGGGTTTTTACCGGGGATTTGGATACGACTTCCAGTTTTCCATTCCAGTCTTTGTGCATCTGTATTGCTTTTTCACTAAGATCCATGTTCTTTCTCCTTAATATAAGTATATTTATATCCACTATTCACAATCATATCATTAATAAAATGACAAATCAAGGAAAGAAAAGCTTCCCATTTCAGAAAAAGTGTTGTATAATGCAACTAGTTAAATAAATTGATATCGTCAGGTCAATATTATTTTATATCAGTCACTTCTGACACCGATTCCAAGTTGTATGTAAACAGATGAATAGTGTGAAATATATATTTTTATAACTATTTGTGCCACTGTTAAAAGATAGTGGAATGGACTTAATGTAGAATATGTATTTTATAATTGTTTGTTCTGTCGGTAAAAGGAAAATGAACAGACATAAAAAGATATATGATAAGGTCGGATATTTTCTGCTTAGGATTGTTAAAAAACGTATATTTATGTTGCGTGAACTGGCTGCTGTATGAGCAGCAGATATTTAGAATTTTAGAAAAAACAGATGGTTTTTGTTCGGGATTATTGTATCAGGAAAAGCTGTTTTTACAGATGTCATTGAAAAGGAGAGTTGCTATATGAGAGAAAAATATGAGAGCCTTTCACTGGCTGTATTACGCGAGGTAGCCAAAAGTCGTGGATTAAAGAAGATATCCACTTTGAAGAAGGCAGAACTTGTGGAAGCAATGCTTGCAGAAGATGCAAGAGTGGCAGCAGAGGAAGCAGAAGAGAAAAAGAAAGAGAAGCCGGTATGCAGAGAGCGGCATGTAAGACATCATGCAGAAGATGTTTCCGGAAGAAAAGCAGAATCGGAAAAAAGAGTGGAAAGAGAAGGAAAAGAAGATACCAAAGAGAAAAACGAAAATGCGGAAGATGCTTCCGAAGAGGATTTTGAAGATAAAAAAGAAAAAAGACTGGATGAATCAGATCTCGACAGTGGAGAAACAGCGAATGGAATTCTTGAAGTCATGCCGGACGGATATGGATTTATCCGCTGTGAAAACTATCTTCCGGGAGAAAACGATGTCTATGTATCTCCATCCCAGATCCGTAAATTTAATCTGAAAACAGGCGATATCGTCAGCGGAAATACAAGGATCAAACAGCAGCAGGAGAAATTCAGCGCCCTGCTTTATATTACAACCGTAAATGGATTTCCACCGGTAGAAGCAGTCAGAAGAAAAGCATTTGAAGATCTGACACCGATTTTCCCGGATGAGCGTCTTCGTCTGGAAACACCAGGCAGAAGCAGTGGCAGCGTATCCATGCGTATCATGGATCTGGTGTCTCCTGTGGGTAAGGGACAGCGAGGTATGATCGTATCCCAACCGAAAGCCGGTAAGACAACCTTATTAAAAGAAATCGCAAAATCTGTAAAACGCAACAATCCGGAGATGCATCTGTTGATCCTTCTGATCGATGAGCGTCCGGAGGAGGTTACGGATATCAAAGAGGCTATAGAAGGCGGAAACACGGAAGTCATTTACTCTACCTTTGATGAATTGCCGGATCATCACAAACGTGTATCTGAGATGGTTATCGAGCGCGCAAAACGTCTGGTAGAGCATAAGAAAGATGTCATGATCCTTCTGGACAGCATTACCCGTCTGGCAAGAGCATACAATCTTGTGGTTCCACCAAGTGGACGTACTCTTTCCGGTGGTCTTGATCCGGCTGCCCTGCATATGCCGAAGCGGTTCTTTGGTGCAGCGAGAAACATGCGTGAGGGCGGAAGCCTTACGATTCTTGCAACGGCACTGGTAGATACCGGAAGCAAGATGGACGATGTTGTATACGAAGAATTCAAGGGAACCGGTAATATGGAGCTTGTACTGGATCGCAAGCTTTCAGAAAAACGAATCTTCCCTGCCATCGATATCATGAAATCCGGTACCCGAAGAGAGGATCTTCTTTTGGATCAGGAAGAGCAGGAAGCAGTTTATATTATGCGAAGAGCCATCAATGGCATGAAGGCAGATGAGGCGGTGGAAAATATCCTTCAGATGTTCCTGCACACGAAAAACAATCAGGAATTCGTCCAGCAGGTTAAGAAAAAACGGTTTTTCTAGGTTGTTGAGAAAATACATCCTAAAAAACATGAAAAAACATCAGAAAATGAAAACAATACTTGTAAAATGATCCGAAAAGTGATAGACTAGATTAGTCATATTGGGTTATTATTCCACGGGAGGTGTGAACGGTGGCAATTTTCAGAACGATTTTAATGATAGTATTTATTATAGTCAGCATTATTCTGACAGTGATCATCCTGATGCAGGAAGGAAAGAACAATGGTCTTGGAGCCATTGCCGGAGCTGCAGATTCCTATTGGGGAAAAAATAAAGGACGTTCCATGGAAGGTGTTCTTGTAAAAGTTACAAGAATCCTTGTTGCAGTATTCCTTATTATCGCTGCATTTCTCTGTATCGCAAGATTTGCATAGAAGCTGGAATGTTTTCAGGATAACTCAGAGACATAAGGCTGTCGTAGTTTTACGGCAGCTTTTCTTTGTTTATCCCTATGATTTTAGACAGATGCCACTAGGTGTAAGCTTTTATTTGAACGATAGAGATAGATGCTGCCGGGTGTAAGCTTTTTGTTTGCGTGATAGAAATAGCAGCGGCTGGGGATAAGATTTTTTTGAGTGAGAGAAACTGTTGTTGGTGGGCATAAATTTTTGCTTGAACAGTAGCACCAGATATTGTTAGGTATAAACTTTTGTTTGAATAGTAGAGCTAGATGTTATAGAGTGTATGCCTTTGTTTTTTGAATAGAAGCAGAAAAGGCAAGGATGTAACCGTATGTTAGAGGTGGATTCTATCAAAGGTAAATCAGGGATCAAGAGAGATGGAACAGAAAGGAGAGAGATGGAACAGGAAGCATTAAATAAAAGAAAAAAAGTCATTTATGATTTTATATGTGATGAGTTTTATGTCCCGATGAAAGCGCGGGATATGGCAGCCTTGCTGAATATTCCGAAGCAGCAGCGCCATGAGCTGCATGAAGTGCTGGATGCGCTGGTGGCAGATGGTAAGATTGAGATATCTGCTAAGGGAAAATACAGCAAGGGTAAGCTGCGTATGCAGACCGGCGTATTTGAAGCCCATGCAAGGGGATTTGGCTTTGTGATCGTTGAAGGCGAAGAGGAAGATATTTTTATTCCGGAGAGCAAAGTAAACGGCGCTTTTCATCAGGATACCGTAGAAGTCCGCATCCATCCGTCCCACGGGAAACGGCGGGAAGGCGAGATCGTCAAGATCGTATCCCACGGACTAAAGACGATTGTAGGAACCTTTGAAAAAAGCAAGACTTTTGGTTTTGTACGACCGGATAATCAGCGGATACAGTCGGATATTTTTGTTCCGCTGGAGCGTTCAAAAGGAGCTGTCAGTGGTCACAAAGTGGTTGTGGAGCTGACTTCTTATGGAAAAAATGGCAAGAAACCAGAAGGAAAGGTTATAGAGATCCTTGGTCATCAGGATGATCCAGGAACGGATATCCTGTCTATTGTCCGCGAATATGATTTGCCGGAGGATTTTTCGGAAAAAATCTCCAATCAGGTGGAAAATGTTTCAAAACCGGTCAGCCAGGCCGATATGGCAGGGCGTCTGGATCTGAGAGACCTGCAGACCGTAACGATTGACGGAGAAGATGCAAAGGATCTGGATGATGCGATTTCACTGACAAAAGAAGGGAATCTGTATCATCTTGGCGTGCATATCGCAGATGTCAGCAATTATGTGCAGGAGAACAGCGCCTTAGACCATGAGGCTTTGAACCGTGGAACAAGCGTATATCTGGTGGATCGCGTGATCCCGATGCTGCCAAAACAGCTGTCCAATGGCATCTGTTCGCTGAATCAGGGGGAAGACCGTCTGACGTTAAGCTGTCTGATGACTATTGATGAAAAAGGAACTGTGATGGATCATAAGATCGCGGAGACAGTCATTCAGGTTGACCGCCGGATGTCTTATACGAATGTAAATAAGATCGTAACAGATCGTGATGAAGCAGTCATGAAAGAGTATGACGGTTTTGTGGACATGTTTGATCTAATGAAAGAACTGGCAGATATTTTGCGTGAAAAGAGAATGCACCGCGGAGCCATTGATTTTGATTTTCCGGAGACAAAGGTTATCTTAAACGAGGCTGGCGAGCCAGTGGATATCAAACCTTACGACAGAAATGCGGCTACAAAGATCATTGAAGATTTCATGCTGATCGCCAATGAAACAGTAGCGCAGGATTATTTCTGGCAGGAGATTCCATTCTTATACCGTACCCATGAAAATCCGGAGCCGGAGAAGATCCGTAAGCTGAATACATTTATCAACAATTTTGGCTACCATGTGCATGTGGGCGGCGATGAAGTGCATCCGAAAGAATTACAGAAGTTGTTGGGCAAAAGCGAGGATACGCCGGAAGAGGCGCTGATCGCAAGACTGACCCTGCGTTCTATGAAGCAGGCGAAATATTCTGTAGAGTGCGTAGGACATTTTGGACTTGCAGCACAGTACTATTGCCATTTTACTTCTCCAATCCGTCGGTATCCGGATCTGCAGATCCATCGGATCATCAAAGAGACGTTACGGGGTAAGATGACAGAAAAGCGTCTGGAGCATTATGAAAAGATTCTGCCAGAAGTGGCAAAAGAGTGCAGTCAGCTGGAGCGTCGTGCAGATGAAGCGGAGCGTGAGACTGTAAAACTGAAAAAAGTGGAATATATGGAGCAGCGTATCGGTCAGGAATACGAAGGCGTGATATCTGGTGTTACTGCCTATGGTTTCTATGTGGAACTTCCGAATACAGTGGAAGGAATGGTGCATGTGACTACGTTGCACGGAGATTATTTTGAGTTCTGTGAGGATTCTTATGAACTTGTGGGGGAAAGTACGGGAATCCGTTATAAGCTGGGACAGAAAGTACGGATTCGGGTGGAGGATACAGATTCCCTCAACCGTACGATTGCATTTTCATTAGTAACTGGAAACGGGGATCGATAATGCAGTTGTATCTTTTTGGATGACTTATGTTCTCTGTGAAAAATGATGGCATAGAGCGTGATATTTACAATCAGTATCAGCACAGCGGGAAGTTTCCAAATTAGAAGTCAGGCAGAATCGGGAGAAGATTATGGATAAAAAAAGTAGCAGTGTAGAAAATATTTTTAAGCTGGATGGAAAGGTTCCGCTTGGGAAGGCAATCCCATTTGGATTACAGCATGTTTTGGCCATGTTCGTATCCAACCTGGCGCCGATCAGCATTATCGCGTTGGCAGCCCAGCCGGCACTGAGTCAGGCGCAGATTGCGGTTTTATTGCAGAATGCCATGTTTATTGCGGGAATCGCGACATTGATCCAGTTGTATCCGTTATGGAGGATTGGTTCCAGGCTGCCTATCGTTATGGGTGTCAGCTTCACATTTGTAGCGGTTTTGAGCACGGTAGCCACAAACTATGGGTATCCTGCTGTCATAGGTGCGGTTCTCATAGGCGGTATTTTTGAGGGAACGATTGGTCTGTTTGCAAAATACTGGAGAAAGATCATTTCTCCTATCGTTGCAGCTTCTGTAGTAACAGCAATCGGTTATTCTCTGTTTACTGTGGGCGCAAGATCTTTCGGTGGTGGATACAATGATGATTTTGGATCAGCAGAAAACCTGATTCTTGGTGTTGTGACGCTGGCAGCCTGCCTTTTGTGGAACATTTTTGCAAAAGGATATTAAAAACAGCTGTCTGTCCTGTTCGGACTGGCGGTAGGTTATGTGCTTGCTATCTGTCTTGGCCGTGTGGATCTGTCTGTGATCATGTCAGGCGGACTGATCTCATTGCCGAAAATCCTGCCGTTTAAGCCTGAATTTTATCCGGGCGCTATCTTTTCCACCTGTATCATCTTCCTGGTATCTGCGGCGGAGACGATAGGAGATACGGCAGCAGTGACTTCAGGTGCCCTAAACCGAAATGTAACTGATCGTGAGATCTCAGGTTCTCTGTCCTGCGATGGTTATGCATCTGCGCTGTCTGCAGTGCTTGGATGCCCGCCGGTTACTTCATTTGCACAGAACGTAGGACTGATCAACATGACCGGCGTTGTAAACCGTTTTACTATTATGACCGGAGGTGTGTTTATGATCCTTGCCGGACTATTGCCGCCGATCGGTAACTTTTTTGCGGCATTGCCGGAGTCCGTACTGGGCGGATGCACGATCATGATGTTTGGTACGATCCTGCTGTCCGGTGTGCAGATGATCGCACAGGCAGGTTTTACGCAGAGAAATGTCACGATCGCATCACTGGCGCTGGCATTCGGTATCGGATTTACTTCGGCAAGTGAAGCTGGCATCTGGGGTATTTTTCCGGAGATCATCCAGACCGTGTTTGGAGCAAATGTCGTAGCTGTTGTATTTGTGGTAGCTGTATTCCTGAATCTGGTGCTGCCGAAAAATATGGATGTGAAGAAAAAAGATATTTCAGAGTAGTATATACTGCATAATATGTTTTCTGTTTCTGAAGACAGGTATAAGAGAAAAAATGAAAGTTTCATTATTGGAATAGAATTAATTGGAAAAATGTAAATATCAGAGGAAGTTCTGTTATAATATCAGAAAAAGAATACCAGAAAAGTGTTGAATATTTTTTGGTTTCGTGGTAGTTTAGAATAGCTGAGAAAGAAAAGGAGCAGAAAAAAGCTGTACTCAGAAGAATTGCTTCCTGTATGGAAGCTATATTGTCTGGAAATAATATTTTATAGTATCTGTGCTGTTTGGAGATAGCAGTATAGAAGAATATAAACAGGAATCTTCTGAAAACAGTATCGGATGAATGATATGGGAAAAGAAAGCATAAAATTAATTGCGAACAATAAAAAAGCATATCATGACTATTTCATTGACGAGACCTATGAGGCGGGCATCAGCCTGCATGGTACAGAAGTAAAATCTGTCCGCATGGGAAAATGCAGCGTGAAAGAGTCTTTTATCCGGATCGAAAACGGAGAAGTTATTGCCTATGGATTGCATATCAGTCCTTATGAAAAAGGTAATATCTTCAACAAAGATCCTTTGCGTCCGAAAAAGCTTCTGCTTCACAAATCGGAGATCCATAAGATCGCCGGTAAGATTAAAGAAAAAGGCTATACGCTGGTTCCGTTGAAGGTTTATTTCAAAGGAAGTCTGATCAAAGTGGAGATCGGTCTGGCACGAGGCAAAAAGCTTTACGATAAACGCCAGGATATCGCAAAGAAAGACCAGAGAAGAGAAGCAGAAAGAGATTTCAAGATCAGCAAGATGTACTAAGTATTGAGTTACTTAATATAAATGTTTTTATCAGAATAGAAAGACAGAACAGTCTGATATAAAATGTAAAAAAATGGAATAGTAATGTCATCAAAAAATACAAGATATAGCGATCCAAGCAGATATCACGTCAGGTATACGGCAGAAAAGAAATTTTCTGTCGGCCTGTGAACGATAGATAATGGCAGAGAAATCTGCCGACATTCATGGGGGTGTACTGGTTTCGACGGGGTTTTGAAAGCTGGAGAAGCGGGCCGCATGAAATGCGTTAAATTTCAAACCTAAATATAAACGCTGATAACAAAAAATTAGCACTGGCTGCCTAAGTTGCAGCTTGTCTGACCTAGAGCACCTGCACTTTAGGACCCAGGCATCGACCATGCAGGAAACGACTTATGCAAAGCTTTGCGCATAAGGGCGTATCATGAAGCTACTGAAACCGGAAACCTGTTCCTGGGTGTCCGGTAGAGGGAATGTCAATACAGGGACTACGCTCGTAGAAGGACAGTGGCCAGGATTTCGGACAGGGGTTCGATTCCCCTCACCTCCACTAAAACTGAACAAGTCAAACTATGTATATGATATTATCGTATACAGAAATATGTTTTGTTTGGTGTATCGAAGAAAATAAAAGTAACGACATTGTATGTTGCGAAAGTAATATACAGTGTCGTTATTTTTATGGTATAATTCGGATATGAATTACCACAAAGAGAATGGCGAAAGCTGTTCTTTTTTCAGTATATTTAATGAATACGAAAATGGAACACTTTGAAGAAAAGTTGTTTTATAGGATGCCATTTTTGATATGACAAATAAAAGTATCTTATTGTACTACTATAAAAATAGAAGGAGAAACACATGAAACTTACAATGTTAGGCACGGGAAATGCAATTGTTACCGAGTGTTATAATACTTGTTTTGTCATGCAGGAAGAGGATCAGTATTTCCTGGTAGATGGCGGTGGTGGAAGCACTCTGCTTCGACAGTTAAAATATGCCGGAATTGACTGGAAAAATATTAGAAATATTTTTGTGACACATAAGCACCTTGATCATATTACGGGTATATTATGGATGATCCGAATGGTCTGCCAGAATATGAACCGGGGAGAATATGAGGGAGAGGCAACAATATATGCCCATGATGAAGTGATCGCTCTGTTAAAAGATATGGCAGGAAAACTTTTGCAGAAAAAAGAAACCGTTTTTATTGATGATCGGCTTCATTTGCAAGTAGTTGAGGATGGCGAATCTATCAAAATTTTGGATAAAAAGGTTACTTTTTTTGATATACAGTCAACAAAAGCGAAACAGTTTGGATTTTGTATGGAATTGGGAAAGGGAGAGAAACTAACCTGTTGTGGAGATGAACCATACAACGTCTGTGAAAAGCAATATGCTGAAAACAGTGCATGGCTGTTGCATGAGGCGTTCTGCTTAGATAGCCAGGCAGAGATATTTCATCCATATGAGAAACATCATTCAACCGTAAAAGACGCATGCAAGTTAGCAGAGGAGCTCAATGTGAAAAACTTGTTGCTGTATCACACCGAGGATAAAAATATATTGCGGCGGAAAGAGCTTTATACGAAGGAAGGTAGGGAATATTTTAAAGGGAATCTTTTGATTCCGGATGATTTGGAGTCGGTGGAAATATAAGAGTTTGAAGTGAGGGGGAAAGAGAATGGTACAAAGCCATTCTCTTTTTACTTTACAAAGAAATTTTTGAAATATCATTATTTTGCTTGCAAAAATCAATTTAGTGTTATAAAATACGTGTAAACGATTATAATAAACGTATTTACAAAAAAAGAGGAGAAAAAATGGAAGAACGAGTTTTACTAGAAGAATTATGTGAAGTTAGAAAATCAGTAGAAGAATTGCGTTTGCAGTATTCAAACATAAAGGATATGCTTGAGTTATTACAACGAGAAATGTTTGGAATGAGCAAGTATTTTAGAAACATTGAAGCGGATTATGAGTGGTTAAAAGACTATAAAGAAAATACAACAATGAAAAGATTAAATATGATTTTAGATCGCTTTCCGAAAACGCCAGACCATCATGAAACAGGGAAAGAGTATAATGTTTATCAAATGCAGATAGATGCTTTAGGAAGTGAGTTATACGATCTGAAAAAAACGATCGAACAGAATCCCTCTTAAAAAACGGAGATATAGAGTTGAACCAGAGGTCAAAGAAAAAGCAGAAAGTATCCTGTCTGCACTTGGTATCCCTGCTTCCAGTGCTATCAATATGTTTTATAAACAGATTATCTTACAGAGAGGACTTCCATTTGAAATATGGCTACCGCAATCCCACTGGCTTTAGATGATAGGGTAAGGTAGCTAGAAGTGGAAAATTATTATATAATTGCGGTATGGGAATATGGAAATCAAAAAACAGACACAAGGAGAAGCTTATGGTTCCGGATGAATAAAGGATATGAAAAACCATATACAAATATTTTTGTTTTGTGCTAGTATAGAATAAATACCAAATAAGCTCTGTTAAAGGAGGAATCCAATGCCCCACAATTCAACCAAAACCTACCAGATCATGCATCAGGATCAATGCGTTGCAACCATAGATGAAACTGGCCACGCAAAGGTGTTGGAGCCAGCATTCATGCCATACAACCTTTATCTGGAGGAAGAAGATGACGTTGATACACTGGTTAATAATCTTATGAATTTCAATTACTGGTGTGCCAGCCGGGTACTGACTCTGGATCGGAAATATGCGAAAGAAATTTTAAACAGTATCGGAATGTCTCAGGCAGTTACGGATCGGGAGAGGGCGAAGATCGCATTGTCGTATCGTTGTCTGTCATTGACAGATGTGTTCTGGGTTCGACGGGCAGGAGAGAACATCACATTTTCGGATGTAAATTTATATGAAAACCATCTAGAGAATACATTCATTGATATTTCGCTTCGGGGAAAACAGTATTCTGTGCAAAATGAAGCGCTAGCAAGGGATCTTTCTACAAATGGCTGTTTCCCAAAGGCGTGGCGCAGGATGGAAGATGGATTCTGGCTTTTAAAAGATGGCGATGCAGATGCCGTGGAACGGGAATTACTGGCAAGTCAGATCTGTCGTTGCTTTGATGTGGATCAAGTTTTGTACGAAAGAGATTATTTTGATGGAGAAAAAGTCAGCATAAGCAAAAATTTTACATCAGAGGATTTTTCAATTGTGTCTATGGAAAACTTTGAGATCTATGCGGCGAATCAGGAGATAAATGCAAAGGAAGCAGTCCTGAAATTAGATGCGAAAAATTATTATATGATGAATGTTGTGGATTACCTTATGGGAAATACAGACCGACATTGGGGAAACTGGGGAATGCTGGTGGATAACCGGACAAATCAGCCGGTTTCATTGCATAAGCTGATGGACTTTAATCAGTCGTTTTTATCTTATGATACGATAGAGGGAGCAAACTGCCAGACTCTGTTCGGAAAGCGTGGGACACAAAAAGAGGCTGCGATGGAAGCTGTTCGCAAAATTGGGTTGAATCAGATAAACGAAGTGGAACGATCCTGTTTTTCAGAGTTGCCACAATATTATGAGATGTTCTGTAAGCGACTGGAAGTTGTAAAGGGTATGTTATGAGAAATGTGCATTATTTCTTTACAAAAACAAAGTATTCTGCTATGTTTATAGAAAAATACAATAGCCTGCATGAAAAAATTCCTGAAAGAGTATAAAGGAAATATTATATATATTTCCAGTGAAAAATGGTTGCGGAAAGCAATCTTATCTAACAGAGTGTGAGTTTCAGGTAATTGTTGTAGTAATTTTAGAAAATAATAAGGAGGACACCCCATGAACAGACAGGATCAGTTATGCATCAAAATGATCGAGTGGAACCAGGCAGATCCAAAGCGGATTCAGCATTTTCTGAAAGTACAAAGCTTTGCAGCGCTCATTGGTCACGGGGAAGAGATTCCAGAAGAAAAACAGGAGATTCTGGAAGCGGCAGCGCTGGTGCATGATATCGGCATCCGCCCGGCAGAGGAAAAATTCGGACAGTGCGGCGGAAAACTGCAGGAGCAGGAAGGACCGGAACCGGCGAGAAAAATGCTTCTGGAATGCGGTTACAGTGAGGCACAGGCAGAACGGGTGGCATATCTGGTAGGACACCATCATACTTATGATGCCATTGATGATATTGATTATCAGATATTGGTAGAGGCAGATTTTCTTGTCAATCTGTACGAGGATGATGCTTCTGTTGAGATGGCTTCCAGAGCCATGGAGCGTATTTTTAAGACGAAGACAGGTATCCAGATCTGTCGGACACAGTTTAATATGTAAAGTTTTTTAGTGATTAAAAAAGGATGGAGATTTTTGCCTTTTAGAAAATAGATATTAAAAATCGCTAATCTTCAATGCGTATTATTAAGAAATAAGTCTATAGAAAAGAAACAAATGATTCATTAATAAAAACAAAAATACGAAGAAAAAATATAGCAGCAGGCAAAGGCGCAGCAAATAAGCTGAGACTTTCCTGCTATTTTTTCACACAGAAGGCACAATTTCATGTTATTATAATACATGCAATATGCGAAAACAGACATAGATATGTAATATAATCAGCTGTCTGTACATGTAGGGATAATAGAACGGATGTTTTTCTATTAGTATTAAATGATTTGTATAAAAGCAATCATGATTATCAATGAAAGAATAACGATTGATTAAAAGATATGTGTTGAGTGAAGAGAAAATAGCAGTTATTTATCAGCACAAGATGAATATGAAACAGAAATAGAAAAACAGCTTCAAATTACTTTTGCATCAGCAGCAGAAACGGAGATCAACATGGAAAAATTAAAAATATTAGTTGTGGATGATGAGAGCCGTATGAGAAAACTGGTACGGGATTTCCTTGTAAAAAGGGATTTTGAAGTACTGGAAGCCGGAGACGGAGAAGAAGCACTGGATATTTTTTATTCAGATAATAAGATCGCACTTATCATTTTAGATGTTATGATGCCAAAGATGAACGGTTGGGAAGTCTGCCGGGAAGTCCGGGAGAATTCCAAAGTGCCGATTATCATGTTGACGGCCAAAGGCGATGAAAGTGATGAGCTGAATGGATTTGAACTGGGTGTGGACGAGTATATTTCCAAACCATTCAGTCCGAAGATTCTGGTGGCAAGGGTAGAAGCAATCCTTCGCAGAACCAATGGATTAAATAAAAACGAAAGCGTGGAAGTGGGAGGCATCATCCTGGATAAAGCGGCTCACCGAGTGACGATTGATGGGAAAGATGTGGAGCTGAGTTTCAAGGAATTTGAACTGCTGACCTATTTTATCGAAAATGCTGGAATTGCCCTTTCCAGAGAAAAAATCCTGAACCATGTATGGAATTATGATTATTTTGGCGATGCCAGAACCATTGATACCCATGTAAAAAAACTGCGCAACAAACTGGGCGAAAAAGGCGAATATATCAAAACTATCTGGGGTATGGGCTATAAATTTGAAGTATAGACAAAAGTGGATTGGTTGATTATTAAAAATAATATCGCCCAATAAGAAGATAGATGATATCCTATTGATAACAGTCATTATGGAATTCGCAATCTATCGTTACAGTTAAAACGAGATATACAAAAAACAGTTGTATCGCCAGAAAAATGGACGATACGGAGACAGAGATGAAGCAGACAAAATTAAATCATTCCCTGACCAGACAGATTATGACGATCATCATCCTTCTGCTGGTGGGAACCGTTATGGCATGCTTTGTAGTTAATTCGTCTTTTTTGGGGCGGTATTATACGTTACAGAAAAAAAGCCTTCTTATGGAAAGCTTTGAAAAACTGCAGGCTGCCAGTAAAAAAGATATACTGTATACCGATGATTTCAATGCAGAATTTGAAAATATGTGTTCCACGCAGAATATTTCTGTTATTATCGTGACGGCAGATGGAACGGTAAAACGGACATCCGTCAGCAATATCAATATTATTCAGCGTCAGCTCATGGATGCTATTTTTGGCGGAAGTGTAGATGGTAAAGACAGAAATACCCTGTATGAGACAGACAATTATGTGATCGAGTCCATTCGGGATTCCCATATGGACAATGAGGAATATCTGATGCTGTGGGGCACGTTGGATGATGGAAATCTGATCCTGATGCGTACTGCTATGGAGAGCATCCGGGAGAGTGTAAAGATTGCGAACCGATTCCTTTTATATATCGGAGCCGTAGCTATCGTAGTCAGTGTATGTATCAGTATCATCATCAGCCGTAAGATCACAAAACCGATCCTGCAGCTGACAGATATTTCCAAAAAGATGGTTGATCTGGATTTTGAAGCGAAATATGTGCCGAAGAAACAAAAGTTCGGTAGAAACAAGAGGATACGTAAGCATGGAGGCGGTCTGGCGCTGCCCGGAACGGTTGCCTTTGTGGGAGATAACGAGATCGATGAGCTTGGAAAACATATGAATGAGCTTTCAGAAACACTGGAACAGACAATCTCTGAGCTGAAATCAGCTAACAACGAGTTGCAGAAGGATATTGAACAGAAAGAGCAGATTGATGAGATGCGAAAGGAATTTTTATCCAATGTTTCTCATGAACTGAAGACGCCGCTGGCTCTGATTCAGGGATATGCGGAAGGACTGTCAGAATGCATTAATGATGATGCAGAGAGTCGCGAATTCTACTGTGAAGTTATTATGGACGAAGCAGACAAGATGAATAAGATGGTTAAGAAGCTGCTGACGCTGAATCAGCTGGAATTTGGCAATAATCAGGTAACCATGGAACGGTTTGATATCACAGAACTGATTCAAGGTGTGGTAAATTCTTCGTCAATCCTGTTGGAGCAGAAAGAGATTCAGATAGAAGCAGATCTGGCTCCGGAATATGTATGGGCGGATGAATTCCAGATAGAAGAAGTTATTACCAACTATCTCAGTAATGCCATGAACCATGCAGACGGAGAGAAAAAGATACGTATTTTCTATACGAAAAAAGAGGACTGTCTGCGCATCAGTGTGTTTAATACCGGAAAACCGATCCCGGAAGAAGATCTGGATCGAATCTGGATTAAGTTTTATAAAGTGGATAAAGCAAGAACCAGGGAATATGGTGGGAGCGGCATCGGGCTGTCCATCGTAAAAGCAATCATGGATTCGCTGCATCAGAAATGTGGCGCGATCAATCATCCGGATGGCGTGGAATTCTGGCTGGAACTTGATCAGGGAGGAAGAAAAAGGAATGATAGCGATCATTGATTACGATGCCGGTAATCTGAAAAGCGTGGAAAAGGCGCTTGCTTATATCGGCGAGGAAAGTGTGATAACAGGAGAACGGGAAGAAATCCTGAAAGCAGATAAAGTGATTCTGCCGGGCGTAGGATCTTTTGGAGATGCCATGGCGAATCTGAAACGGCTGGGGCTGGATGATGTGATCCGGGAAGTGGCAGCCAATGGAACACCGTTTCTTGGCATCTGTCTCGGATTACAGCTGCTGTTTGAGAGCAGTGAGGAGACGCCAGGCGTGGAAGGACTTGGTATTTTGAAAGGAAAAGTGCTTCGCATTCCGGATAAAGAGGGATTAAAAATTCCGCATATCGGTTGGAATTCGCTGAAGCTTTCTAACAATGGACGGCTGTTTCAGGGCATGACCGGAGAACCTTATGTATATTTTGTACATTCTTATTATCTGCAGGCGGAGAATCCAGATATCGTAAAGGCGACGACGGATTACAGCACCTGTATCCATGCATCCGTAGAACAGGGAAATGTGTTTGCCTGCCAGTTCCATCCAGAGAAAAGCAGTGCCGTAGGATTACAGATCCTGAAAAATTTTGCAGCAATTCAAAGGGAGGATAACTGATGTTTACAAAGAGAATCATCCCCTGTCTGGATGTAAAAAACGGAAGAGTCGTAAAAGGTGTGAATTTTGTAAACCTGCGGGATGCGGGAGATCCGGTGGAGATCGCGGCGGCGTATGATAAAGCCGGAGCAGATGAAGTGGTATTTCTGGATATCACAGCTACTTCAGATGCGAGAGCCACTGTGGTAGATATGGTAAGAAAAGTAGCGGAAAATGTATTTATTCCATTTACAGTAGGCGGTGGTATCCGTACTGTTGATGATTTCAAGGTACTTTTAAGAGAAGGCGCAGATAAGATTTCCATTAACTCTGCGGCTATCATGAATCCGACGCTTATCAGTGAGGCTGCAGACAAGTTTGGCAGCCAGTGTGTCGTCGTTGCTATTGATGCGAGACGCAGAGAAGATGGTTCCGGTTGGAATATCTATAAGAATGGCGGTCGTGTGGATATGGGCATTGATGCTGTGGAATGGGCAATGAAAGCAGATAAGCTGGGCGCTGGTGAGATACTGCTGACCAGTATGGACTGTGACGGAACGAAGGCTGGATACGATCTTGAACTGACACGGATTATTGCTGAAAATGTATCTGTTCCGGTCATTGCATCCGGCGGCGCGGGAACAAAAGAGCATTTTTATGATGCATTGACAGAAGGGAAAGCAGATGCAGCGCTGGCAGCGTCTTTGTTCCATTATAAAGAACTGGAGATCATGGATCTGAAGGAGTATCTTGCAGACCGAGGCGTATCTGTAAGACGATAACAAGATCCGTAAGAAAAAAAACAGATTGTATCAATCTATAACTGGAAAGGAAAGCAATTATGCCACCAATTACCAATGATTGGCAGCAGCCGCTGTCAGCAGAATTTCATAAACCTTATTATAAAAAATTATATGATACGGTATTGAAAGAATATCAGACACGCCAGATCTTTCCGGCGCCGGATGATATCTTTAATGCATTTCATCTGACACCGTTAAAAGATGTAAAAGTTGTAATCCTGGGACAGGATCCGTATCATAACGATGGACAAGCCCATGGGCTCTGTTTTTCCGTGAAGCCGGAGGTTGATATTCCACCTTCCCTGGAAAACATTTATAAAGAGCTGTATGAAGATCTGGGCTGTTATATTCCGAACAATGGGTATCTTGTCAAATGGGCCAAGCAGGGTGTGCTGATGCTGAATACGGTACTGACAGTTCGGGCGCATCAGGCCAATTCCCACAGAGGAATCGGATGGGAACAGTTTACGGATGCTGTGATCGAAGCGGTCAATGCGCAGGATCGTCCCATCGTATTTTTGCTCTGGGGAAGCCCGGCGAGAGCGAAAAAAAGCATGCTGAATAATCCGAAACATCTGATCCTGGAAGCACCCCATCCAAGTCCGCTGTCCGCGTACCGCGGATTTTTCGGATGCAGACATTTCAGTCAGACAAATGAATTTCTGAAAGCAAACGGACTTTCCCCTATTGACTGGCAGATTGAAAACATAGAAAAATAAAAATATTTGTATAAAATGCCGAAATGAGAAAACAGGGTTTTCATTGACTTAATCCGGAAGCACATGGTAAGATAATACTTTGTTAGTGTCTCTTGGAATGCTTTCCTTAGAAGTTTTCGAGAGTACATGTGAATACAAAGGAGAAAAGTGTATGGATATTCAGTTTGTTGGAACCTTGTGGGCGATTGTACCGCCACTGGTTGCCATTATTTTGGCATTTATCACAAAAGAAGTATATACCTCACTGTTGACAGGATGTGTTCTGGGTGGGCTGTTTCTGGCTAATTTTCATCCATGGCAGGCATTTAGCACGATCGTAGATTCTGCGACACAGAACATTGATATCAATATTATGGTGTTTGATATACTTCTTGGAATGATTATTGTGCTTCTGGCAAAATCAGGAGCATCAAAAGCCTATGGAAAATGGGCGACGCAGCGTCTGAAGACAAAAAGAGGAGCGATGCTTGCCACATCTGTACTGGGCGTTGTCATTTTTGTAGACGATTATTTTAACTGTTTGACGGTAGGGAATGTTATGCGTCCGATTACGGATAAATATAATGTTTCCAGAGCGAAGCTCGCATATCTGATTGACGCTACGGCTGCTCCGGTTTGCATCATTGCACCGGTATCCAGTTGGGCTGCAGCTGTATCCAGTTATGTGCCGAAAGGATATGATATTAACGGATTCCAGATGTTTCTGAATGCGATTCCGTTTAACTTGTATGCAATCCTGACATTGGTCATGGTATTTTTTACCAGTGCTACGATGCTTGATTTTGGTAAGATGAAACAGCATGAGATCAATGCATTGCACGGAGACTTGTTTACTACAGGAAATGAGTATAAAGAGATGGAACAGAGTGAGCAGGAAGGCAGTGACAGAGGACGGGTATCTGATCTTATGATCCCGATTCTTGTGCTGATCGTATCTGCTATCGGTTCTATGATCTATACGGGTTATCTGAATGGCGGAACAAATGTGATAGAAGCATTTGCAAATTGCAGCGCATCACTGGCTCTGGTATTTGCCACATTTGTAACACTGGTGCTTATGGCGCTTATGTATATTCCGAGAGGCATTGTAAAATTCAAAGATTTTATGGATAGTCTGACAGAAGGATTCAAGCTGATGGTTCCGGCTCTGATCGTGCTGACACTGGCATGGACTTTAAAAGGTCTGGTAGATCAGTTGGATATCGCAGGATTTGTTACAGGTGTATTTGGCAGCAGCACGGCATTTAATGTATTTATGCCGCTGATCATGTTTGCAATCAGTATCTTCCTTGGATTCTCTACAGGAACCAGCTGGGGAACCATGGGTATTATGATCCCGATTGCAGTACCGATGTGCTTTAATTCCCCATCAACAATGGTTATCTGTGTGGCTTCCATCATGGCAGGTTGTGTATGTGGCGATCATATTTCTCCAATCTCAGATACGACCATTATGTCTTCCACAGGCGCACAGAGTAATCATCTGAACCATGTGCAGACACAGATGCAATATGCATTTGTCGTTATCGCAGTCTGTGTGGTTGGATATATTATTGCAGGTGTGACCCAGTCAGCGCTGATCACGTTGCCGATATCTATCGCGCTGTTGTTGATCATTCTTCTGATTATACGAAAGATTGAAAAGAAAAAAGCTGCTGCGGTGCTGGAATGATTGTTATAGAGGTTGTATGAAAACATCTTAGCCAATGTAGAAAATACATAGCAGGAGTGCTTACGGAGATATTTACGTTAGGGAATTGGGAAAAAGAACGGATGGAATAGCCAGACGTTCTTTTTTCGGTTATGGGGTTCTTTATATAGAAGAAATTCGTTTATATTTTAACAAAAATATGGTTGAGAAAAATATTTTCATGATTGTTTAAGATGAGGAAGCAGGCGGCAGAAAAGGTAAAGGAATGAATATGCAGGTGAAATCAATATTATTATTATGATTGCTTCTGACAGTTAAAGCCGGCTGGATATAGCTAAAAATAGATTTACAGAAAAAGAAATATTTGGTAAACTATCAGAAGAAAAACGAACAGATGTTTGAATATGGGAAAGGCAAGGGAAGAAATATGCCACAGGATGTGACTTATGATGCCGGGAGCATTGCGGTACTGGAAGGATTAGAAGCCGTTCGCGTGCGCCCGGGAATGTATATTGGAAGTGTGTCCCGTAAGGGATTGAATCATTTGATTTATGAGATTGTAGATAATGCTGTTGATGAGCATCTGGCGGGAGCCTGCGACACGATCCATGTTACACTGGAAGCAGATGGCTCCTGTACCGTGGAAGATAACGGAAGGGGTATTCCGGTAGGGATGCACGCAAAGGGAATGTCTGCAGCCCGTCTGGTATTTACCACACTTCATGCCGGTGGTAAATTTGATGATTCTGCATATAAGACCAGCGGTGGTCTTCATGGCGTGGGATCATCCGTTGTAAATGCATTGTCTGAATGGATGGATGTGCAGATCAGTAGAGAAGGACAGATTCATCACGACCGCTATGAACGGGGAAAACCTGTGATCGAACTGGAAAATGGATTGCTTCCGGTCATTGGAAAGACAAGAAAGACAGGAACGAAGATCTGTTTCCTTCCAGATAAGGAGATTTTTGAAAAAACAAAATTTAAAGAGGATGAAGTGAAGAGCAGACTTCATGAGACGGCTTATCTGAACCCGGCGCTTACAATCATTTATGATGACCTGCGGGGCGAGACGCCGGAACATATCGTATACCATGAGGAAGAAGGTATCATTGGTTTTGTAAAGGATCTGAATAAAAAAGCGGAAGTGCTTCATGATGTGATCTATTACAAAGGAGAAAGTGATGGAATTTCTGTGGAAGCTGCTTTCCAGTATACCAGTGAATTTCATGAAAATATCCTTGGATTCTGCAACAATATCTACAATGCCGAGGGTGGAACACACATTACCGGTTTTAAGACCACCTTCACGACTGTGATTAATCAGTATGCGAGAGAACTGGGAATCTTAAAGGATAAAGATGCAAATTTTACCGGTGCCGATGTGCGAAATGGCATGACTGCGGTTATTTCTATCAAACATCCGGAGCCGAGATTTGAAGGCCAGACGAAGACAAAGCTGGATAATCAGGATGCAGCCCGTGTGACCGGAAAAGTGACTGGTGAGGAGATCCAGCTGTTTTTTGATAAAAATCTTGAGACACTGAAAACAGTAATTTCCTGTGCGGAGCGTGCTGCCAAGATCCGAAAGACAGAGGAACGTGCTAAGACAAATCTGCTGACGAAGCAGAAGTTTTCTTTTGATTCCAATGGAAAACTGGCAAACTGCGAGAGCCGGGATGCTTCCAGATGTGAGATTTTTATCGTCGAGGGAGACTCTGCCGGCGGTTCTGCGAAGACTGCCCGTGACAGAAGCTTTCAGGCGATTCTGCCGATTCGCGGCAAGATTCTGAACGTGGAGAAAGCGAGCATTGATAAAGTTCTTGCAAATGCCGAGATCAAGACGATGATCAATGCCTTCGGCTGTGGATTTTCCGAAGGATACGGCAATGATTTTGATATTACGAAGCTGCGTTACGACAAGATTGTGATCATGGCAGATGCGGACGTGGATGGTGCGCATATTTCCACGTTGTTACTGACGTTATTCTATCGTTTTATGCCGGAACTGATCTTTGAAGGGCATGTGTATGTGGCAATGCCGCCGTTGTATAAGGCGCAGCCGTCCAAAGGACCGGAAGAGTATCTGTATGATGATGCGGCATTGGAGCGTTATCGGAAAAATCACAAAGGCTCCTTTACGCTGCAGCGTTATAAAGGTCTGGGAGAGATGTCTCCGCAGCAGCTGTGGGAGACGACCATGGACCCGGAGACCCGTATGTTGAAACGGATCGAGATCGAAGACGGCAGAATGGCATCGGATGTCACAGAAATGCTTATGGGAACGGATGTACCGCCACGTCGGGCATTTATTTATGAGCATGCAAATGATGCGGAGTTGGATATCTAGTATTATTGATGAACCCGATTTTATTATATGCATAGACAGCAGTATTTGAGATAGAAGTTGGAAGGAAAAAAATGGAAACACTGGAAAGAGAACAGATCATCCGTACCGATTATTCGGAACTGATGCAGAAATCCTATATTGATTATGCCATGAGCGTTATCGTGGCCCGGGCGCTTCCGGATGTGAGAGACGGTTTGAAGCCGGTACAGCGAAGAACGCTGTACGACATGCACGAACTGGGCATCCGATATGACAAGCCTTATCGTAAATGTGCAAGAATCGTGGGCGATACCATGGGTAAATATCATCCTCATGGAGACAGTTCCATTTACGGTGCGCTGGTAGTAATGGCGCAGGAATTTAAAAACGGAATGCCTCTGGTAGACGGACATGGGAACTTTGGCTCCATTGAAGGAGACGGGGCAGCGGCAATGCGTTATACAGAAGCCCGTTTGCAGAAACTGACCCAGGAAGCTTATCTTGCTGATCTGGACAAAAATGTAGTAGATTTTGTGCCAAACTTTGATGCTACGGAAAAAGAGCCGGAAGTGCTTCCGGTAAAGATTCCAAACCTTCTTGTAAATGGAGCAGAAGGCATCGCGGTAGGTATGGCGACAAACATCCCACCGCATAATCTTGGGGAAGTCATTGACGGTGTGATCGCCTATATGAAAGATCCGGATATTACCACAGAAGAAATGCTGGAGATCATTCCGGGACCGGATTTTCCGACAGGTGGTATTGTTGTAAACAAAGATGAACTGACAGAAATCTACAAGACAGGGAACGGAAAAGTAAAGATCCGTGGAAAAGTAGAGCGTGAAAAACTGAAAGGTGGAAAAGAATGCCTGGTCATCACAGAAATCCCATATCCGATGATCGGAGCAAATATCGGAAAATTTTTGAATGATGTCTATGCATTGGTGGAGACAAAGAAAACAACAGATATCACAGATATTTCCAACCAGTCATCCAAAGAAGGCATCCGCATCGTCATTGAACTGAAAAAAGGTGCAGATTCGGAAAATCTCCTGAATCTTTTGTACAAAAAGACCCGTCTGGAAGATACGTTTGGCGTGAATATGCTGGCAGTAGCCAATGGACGGCCGGAGACCATGGGACTTGTGGATGTGATTCGGCACAATGTGAATTTTCAGTATGAGCTGGCTTCCAGAAAATATCAGACATTGCTGGAAAAAGCACTGGAGAAAAAAGAAGTGCAGGAAGGCCTGATCCGCGCCTGTGATGTGATCGACCTGATCATCGAGATCCTCCGGGGAAGCAAAAATATCAAACAGGCGAAAGCATGTCTGGTAACCGGAGAGACGGAAGGGATCACATTCAAGTCCAGAGCTTCTGAAAAACAGGCGGCAGAGCTTCATTTTACAGAACGCCAGGCAACAGCTATTCTTGAAATGCGTCTGTACAAGCTGATTGGTCTGGAAGTGGAAGCTCTTATGAAAGAACATGAGGAGACGCTGAAAAACATCGCATTTTACGAGGATGTGTTGGGAAGCCGGGCTTCTATGGCGAGAGTTATCATCAAAGAACTGAAAGAACTGAAAAAAGAGTATGCAGTTCCGAGAAAGACCGTGATTGAAAATGCAAAAGCAGCGGTTTACAAGGAAAAAGAACTGGAAGAGCAGCCGGTGGTATTTCTCATGGATCGTTTCGGATATGGCAAGACCGTGGATGTATCCGTATATGAGCGGAACAAAGAGGCGGCAGATCAGGAAAGCCGCTATATCGTTCATTGTATGAACACAGATAAGATCTGTATCTTTACGGATGCCGGACAGATGCATCTGCTGAAAGTGGTGGATCTTCCCCATGGAAAATTCCGGGATAAAGGAGTTCCTGTGGATAACCTGAGTAATTACAGCAGCAGTGAAGAAAATCTTATCTTTGTAACGGCTCTTGGAGCAATCCAGGACAAACAGCTGGTATTTGCAGCGAAAAGCGGTATGATCAAGCTGGTATCAGGAAATGAATTTGATGTATCAAAACGAACGACGGCAGCTACAAAACTGGCAGAAGAAGATACGCTTATCTATGTAGCAGTCACTGAACCGGAAGACAGTTTTGTAATGCAGTCTGAGAAAAATATGTTCCTTCGCATCGCCGTGGAAGAGATCCCGCAGAAGAAAAAAGCAGCAATCGGCGTCCGGGGTATGCGGCTGGCGGATAAAGACCAGTTTGCAGCCTGCTATGTGCTTCATCCGGAGGAAGATCCGGTGGTAACTGTCCGTGAAAAAGAAGTGCATCTTGGACGCCTCCACCTTGCAAAACGAGATACAAAAGGCGTGAAAAAATAACAAAATGAAAGATTTTTTTATGAAAAATGAAAGTTACATGCATAAAAAAAGACCGTGACTTGCATAAAAAAGTTGACAGCATTGTTTTTCTTATGATACAATGCAAAACAGACGCATGAAACCGGCGGTAAACGCTGTCGGTTTCATTTTGTTCGTCATCAATATTGAAGGGAGATTTGTAAAATGACAACACTGATGTGGATTGTTCCAATCATCGGCATCGTTGCATTGCTCGTTGCAGCTGTCCTTGCTGCAAACGTGAAAAAGCAGTCAGAAGGTACTGACAAGATGAAAGAAATCGCTGCTGCTATTCACGAGGGAGCACAGGCATTCTTGATGTCAGAGTACAAGATTCTGATTATTTTCATTATCATTGTATTCGTAGTAGTTGGTTTTGCTATCGGCTGGCCGACCGCACTCTGCTTCATCATCGGAGCAGTATTTTCTATCATCGCAGGTTACTGCGGTATGAACGTTGCTACAAGAGCAAACGTTAGAACTGCTAATGCAGCGAAAGAAAAGGGTATGACTGCAGCACTTCCAATCGCATTCCGTGGTGGTGCGGTTATGGGACTTTGTGTAGTAGGACTTGGTCTTTTCGGAGCAAGTATTATTTATTTGGTAACTGACAGATCCGACATTCTTTTCGGATTCAGTTTAGGTGCTTCTTCTGTAGCGCTGTTTGCACGTGTAGGTGGTGGTATCTATACAAAAGCAGCAGACGTTGGAGCTGATCTTGTAGGTAAAGTAGAAGCTGGTATCCCGGAAGATGATCCTCGTAACCCGGCTGTTATCGCTGATAATGTAGGTGATAACGTAGGTGACGTTGCCGGTATGGGAGCTGACCTTTTCGAGTCTTATGTAGGTTCTATCGTATCTGCTATCACTCTTGGTCTGATCACAAGCGGCATTTCCGGAACATTCGGAACCAAAGGCGGCGCTTTCTATCCGCTGATCCTTGCTGCTATCGGCGTTGTAGCTTCTATCATTGGTGTATTCTGTGTTCGTGGTAAAGACGGTGGAGATCCTCATAAAGCTCTGAAAGTTGGCGGTAATATCGCTAATATCATCACTGTTATCATGGCTATCGTATTAAGTAAACCGATGCTTGGTTCTTTCAAACCTTGCGGCGCTATCATCGCAGGTCTGATCGTTGGTGTACTGATCGGTCAGGTTACAGAGTACTTTACATCTGACAAATACAAACCAGTTCACAAAATTGCTGAGCAGTCTGAGACAGGCCCGGCTACCAATATCATCAGCGGACTTGCTGTAGGTATGAACTCTACTGCACTTCCGATCATCCTGATCGCAGTTGGTATCTTTGCTTCTTACAAATTCGCTGGAATCTATGGTATCGCTCTTGCAGCAGTAGGTATGCTTGCAACAACTGGTAGTACAATCGCCGTTGATGCTTACGGTCCGATCGCTGATAATGCAGGCGGTATCGCAGAGATGTCCGGTCTTGATGAGAGCGTTCGTGAGATCACTGACTCTCTGGATTCTGTAGGTAACACAACAGCAGCTATCGGTAAAGGTTTCGCTATCGGATCCGCAGCACTGACAGCACTGTCTCTGTTTGTATCTTACTCTGAAGCTGTAAACCTGAAAGCAATCGATCTTCTTGAGCCGACTGTTATCATCGGTCTGTTCATCGGAGCTATGCTTCCGTTCCTGTTCTCTGCAATCACCATGGAAGCTGTTTCCAAAGCAGCTTACAAGATGATCGAGGAAGTACGTCGTCAGTTCCGTGCTGACAAAGGCATCCTTGAGGGAACAAGCAAACCGGATTACAAATCCTGTGTAGGTATCTCTACTCAGGCAGCTCTGAAAGAGATGTTACTTCCGGGTATCATCGCTATCGTTGTTCCGATTATTGTTGGTCTTTTACTTGGCGCTAACGCTCTTGGCGGACTTCTTGCAGGCGCGCTTGTAACTGGTGTTATGATGGCTATCTTCATGGCTAACGCTGGTGGCGCATGGGATAACGCTAAGAAATACATCGAAGGTGGTAAACATGGTGGAAAAGGAAGCGATCCTCATAAAGCAGCCGTTGTTGGTGATACTGTAGGTGATCCTTTCAAAGATACATCAGGCCCATCTATCAACATCCTGATCAAACTTATGACTATCGTTGCACTGGTATTTGCACCGTTATTCATGGCTGTAGGATCTCTTCTCTAGGATTTATCTTAGAAAACTGTGGAAATGTTTGATATGTTTACATATCATCTGATTCACAGTGAATAAAATCTGGATTTTTGGACAGATTATAAATGAACTTGGAAAAACGTTTTTCCGAGAGTATGAAAGAGGCTGTCTGTTGACTGTAGTGTCAGCAGGCGGTCTTTTTTATTCCCTGAAGTTGGACGAAATTATTTTCTTGTTATCCCTACTGGTTATTCTATTATGAGGATAGAAAAATATGGGTTCATGGAAATGAGGAAAAGGCTTTTTATTCGTGTAACTATAGGTAAATATATCAATACTATAAGGTTAGTTGGTATTCAAAATATAAAGAACATAATACAAATTTGCTAAGTTTAGAAAGAAACTTTTTCATGATAAGATACTTATAAAGATCACAGGTGGGGGAAATATTTCAGTTATGAAAATATCAAAAACTACCTGTAAGAAAAAAGAGGTATCTATGTGTTTTCAGGGGCTTTTATGATGAACGTGTGAAAATACAAATGTAGCATTTTATCAAAAAGTTGGTAAAAATGTTTCATCTATAAAATCTCAGGATACAAAAAGGAAAGGGTGGCAAAATGTATAATGTAAAGAAAATCACAGATGTAACTTTAAATGTTCAGCTTGTCTACGTGGCACTGATTCATGAGTATGTATATGAGGGACCTTGTCGTTTCGGTCCGAAGGAGGCACTGACGACAGAGTTTGATGAAATGAACCAGGCAGAGATTTTTAAGGCATGGAGTAATGGGTTTGGCGGCGCAATCTCTCAGGTTCCGGGAGTAAAGATCTTAGAGCCAATGTATGTGAAGATGTCGGATGAATTTTTTATCTTAAGAGAAGAAGAAGAACGTATTGCCCAAAACTGTTCAGAGACAGACCTCTATATTTTTACCGGTATGAGATGTGAGAATATTGCAAAAGAGTTTGCTATGAAATATCGGGTTCCGGTTGCCTGTGAGGGAATGTTTGGGGCAACGGTATTACATACGATGCTGAGTGCGAGAGGATTTGAATCTTATGCATTTCTGGATGTACCGGACTGTATGCGTCTGCTCCGTGCATTGAGAACAAGAAAATGTCTGCGCAATATGAGAATTCTGGCTACTACAAGAAATAATTCCCAGTATTCCCTTGGCGGTCAGGATGCATTGCTTTCCAATGATGAGGCAACGAAGCGTCTCGGTGTCAGATATAATTATTTCAGCGTACATGAATTTTTGGATATGATGCATGTGAATGAACATGGAAAGAATCCTACGCTTCCGGGCAGACATGTGTATAATCTGGATGATCAGGATATGGAAGAAGTACATAAGATTGTGGCAGATTATATGGGACGCGCAGAAGAAAATGATGTCAAAGAAGAATATGTGGTAAATTCTGTAAAAGCATCTGTTCTGGCAAGAAAGCTGATGGAGCATTTCCAGTGTAACGCATTTACTGCTCCATGTCCGGATGCCTGTGCAACCAGACGTATGAATGAGGAACAGTTTACCTTCTGTTTTACCCATACCCTGTTAAATGAAATGGGTATTCCGTCTGCCTGTGAATACGATCTGATTGGAGTATTATCTATTGCAACACTGGCTGCATTGACCGGAAAAGCGCCTTATCAGGGAAATACACAGCCATGTGTATACTATAATGGACATGTGGAAGGAGAATATACGGGTATTTCCTATATTGAAGCGATGGATCGTACACCAAATATTTATTATACCGGTCATGCGACACCAAACAGCAAAATGCACGGATTTGACCAGCCGGCAGCAAAATATGCCCTTCGTCCGTTTACCAACAGCGGCTGGGGTGCAACCATGAGAATTAACTTTGACGATTTCAAAGGCGAGACGATTACCCTGATGCGTTTTAATCCGGAGTGCAGCAAGATCATGGTAGCAAAAGGAACGGTAGTGGGAGGCTTTGGTTATGATACTACCGGTTGCTCTGAGGGCATTTACTTTGAAGTGGAAGATAAGTATGATTATTTCCACAAACAGGCAAAATTTGGCCTTCATATGCCGACGGTATTCGGAGATCATGTGGGTGATATCAAGCGTCTGGGAGAAGTCCTGGATATGGAAGTCGTGATCGCATAGATGAGAAAAGATATTAAAAATAAATTATTGCAGAAAAAAGAATCAGCGGCAGTATATGTGGATCTTATTTTAAAGCATACCGATCTTTCTTATGAACAGTTCGAAGACTATTTTACAGAATATCTCTGTGATAAATTTGTACTGGAAAAGAATGAGATCAATACAGATGATTTTTATAAGATCTGCGCATATTCTGTAGAAAAGATTGCAGGATTGCCGACATTGCAAAGAGATGCGGCTCTGACGGCTTCCCGTTGCGGAGGCGCAACCACAGCCATGAATAAAAAAGTGCTGTTTCTTCTTAGTGTTAATCGGGAATACAGCATTCAGATTACACCGGAAGAAAGCATGAAGATTGACACGTTTACACAGCTGAAAAAACTGGTATACGAAAAGGTAATTCTGAACAGGTCTGCAGAATATTCTGTATGAAAGAATATTGATGCTGTTTGTAATATATGATGCAGAAGTAATCATAAAAAATGATACAGAAGCAATCATAAAAAGAAAAACTGAAATATATGTTTTTTTGTGTTAAAATATGTAACAGTATGAAAAATACTGTTACATATTTTTCTATAAGGGAGAATTTCCCGAGAGTATATCATGAAAAACATGGAGAAACTATGGAGAAAAATATGAATATGACGGAACGTATGAGTATGCAGGAGACAGAAAATGATATTTTTTCAGATCTGTCAGAGCTGGAGGATGCTATCAGCCAGTATACCTATCTGGTGGAATGCGCATCTGAAAAACGGGAATATCCGGAGAATTGGCGGAAACAAGAGTATCTGGTTCCGGAATGCCAGGTCAATACGTGGCTGCATGTGGAGTGGAAGGATGGCAGGAGCCGGTTTGATTCAGACAGTGAATCGCTGATCATCTGTGGGGCATTGGCTTTGCTGCAAGAGATTTATGATGACCGGTTGCCGGAAGAACTTCAGTCTTATCAATGTCGCCTTTTGGAGTCAGAAAATTTTACCAGACATTTTACGGCAAATCAGCTGAACGGTCTGCACGAGATTATGAAGCAGCTGAAGGTTGGAAATTAAAACATCGGTCAGAACACTGGATGTTTTGAAAAAGGACGAATAGCCTGTTGACAGCGCTATTTGAATGGAGAGAAATATTACTGGCAAAGTTACGTCAGGTTTTCTGACGAATATAAGAAGAGATATCAATGTACTCTTGGAGTTTTCATGTGAAAATTTTAAGAATGTATATGATAGAAACGGGGGAGAATGATGCTGACAGAACAGATAGAGGTGTTTCTGGAGACAGCAGATGCATTGTGTTTTTCTACTGTGGCAAAGAAACGGTTTACAACGCAGCCGACGATCAGCCGTCAGATCAGTGCACTGGAAGAAGAATGGGGATTAAAATTATTTATCCGGACGAACAAAGGGCTTCGTCTGACGCCGGAAGGTACGATCATGCTGGCATGTTGTCAGAAAATGAAACAGCAGTGTGAAGAAAGCCTAAAACGAGCCAGAGAGCTGACTGTCGGAAAAAATGCATGTTTGAGGCTTGGTTTCCTGGAATTGATGGATACGGATCGTATCTTTATGCCATTCCTGAGAGATTTTGCACGGGAATATACAGATCTGGATATCTCAATTTCCAGTCACTCTTTTGGAAAACTGCGGGAAGGATTGCAAAAAGGCGAGTTTGACATTATCTATACGTTTGATTTTGAACGTGCGAATATGCAGGGAGATATAGTGGCAAATATTTTAGGCGAAGTGAAGCCGGTTTTTGTATTATCAAAGTATCATCCACTGTATGAAAAAAAAGATCTTCATATCACAGACTGTGCGGCTGAAATTTTTTATTTGCCGGAAAGTAAAGATGCGCCGGGACGGGAGGAGACATTACAGATGATCCTCCGTGCTCATGGCATCAAAGATGGAAAAATCAGATATGTGCAAAACCTGGATTCGGTACTGTTTCAGATGCAGACCGGAAAAGGAATCGCACTGATGGATACCTCCTTTAAGGATCTGTATCATCCGTCATATCGCCTGTTAGAATTTGAACATTATCGGGGAAGTCTGAATATTATGTCCGCCTGGCGTAAGGATAATCTGAATCCGTTTTTACCGCTTTTGGTTAATCGTCAGACAGTTCAGTTGTGATGTATATAAGAGGTAATTCTTTTTTGTTTATGATATAATGAGCGCAAGAGAGTCAACATACTCGTATGATTGACGAACGGCGAATGCTGGTCATAAGCCGTTTTTGCTTATGATATAATGAGCGCAAGAGAGTCAACATGCATATCGGTTTTATCCCTGATGCAAATGAATTGGAGGCAGCAATATGAATTATCAGGAGGCAATGGCCTTTCTGGAAGAAACAAAAAAATATGGAAGTCAGCTGGGGCTGACTTCTATCACAAACCTTATGAAAGAACTGGGGGATGTTCAGGAGAAGGTTCCGGTGGTGCATATCGCAGGAACAAATGGAAAAGGTTCTACCGGGGCAATGCTGGCATCTGTTTTGCGGGAGTCCGGGTATAAGACAGGACATTTTTCCACACCGGATGTATTTTCTTATGAAGAAGAGTTTCGGATTAATGGGACATTGATTGAAAAGCAACGCCTTGCAGAAGTATTTACAGAAGTTGCGGAAGGCTGTTGGAAAATGGTAACAAATGGTCTGCCGCATCCCACAAGGTTTGAAGTGGAGACAGCAGCAGCCTTTTTGTGGTTTTATGAGGAACAGTGTGATATTGCCGTGATTGAAGTGGGTATGGGCGGTGCGACCGATGCTACCAATCTTATCAGAAAGCCATTGCTCAGCATCCTGACATCTGTCAGTATTGACCATACCGGTTTCCTGGGACATACGTTATCGGAAATTGCAGAAGTAAAAGCCGGAATTATTAAAGAAAACTGTCCGGTAGTCTGTGTAAAACAGTCAGAAGAAGTGATGGATGTTATTCGAACTGTGGCGGAGTCAAAGAACAGTATACTGGACTGGGCGGATGCAGCAGAAGCTTCTGCTATTTGCATGACGAAAGATGGCATGTGTTTTGACTGGAATGATGTAACTGACGAAAATCAGACATCTGTCTGGAAGGCAGTATGTACAGCGCTATGTGGAAAATTTCAGGTAGAAAATACGGTCAGCGTACTTCATGCAGTTCGCTTTTTGCAGACGCAGTATCCGGAACTGACGGAAGAAACTATCCGTTATGGACTGAAAAAAGCAATATGGCCTGGACGTTTCTGGAAGATTGGTACAGCACCGGATTTCTATCTGGATGGGGCCCATAATGAAGGTGCTGCGATCCGGCTGCGTGAAACAGCAGATTTTTGCCTGAAAGGAAGAACGGTGGTATACATCATGGGCGTTCTTGCAGATAAGGCTTACGATAAGATCATTCAGCATATGTTTCAGCCGGGAGATTTTGTATACACAGTCACACCGGATAATCCAAGGGCACTGTCTGGAAAAGAACTTCAGAAGGCATTGGAATCCTGTGGGATTAACAGCACATTTTGTGAAACAATGAAACAGGCAGTCAGCTCTGCCATTGGGCAGGCTGGAAAAGAGGGAGCTGTACTGGCCTTTGGTTCCTTGTCTTATCTGAAAGATATAAAAGACGCATATGATAAGATAGGACAATAGTTTGAGAAAAGACAGATCAAACAATGAGAGTATTTTATAGATAACCGCTTTGTTTTGGTCTGTTATTTCTGATTGCATTTATTGACTTTATATGCCAACTTCCGTATACTAGAAAAACAGGGAGTGTAAAACGGCAGTATGATTTATACGGACAGAGTATTAAAACATCCGGAATTTCTCCGGATTATGAACAGGATAAAAGAACAGGAAACAGAGCGGATCTATTGTCATCATGAGCTGGAACATGCGCTGGATGTGGCAAGGATTGCCTGGATCCTGCTTTTGGAGGAAGTTGTTGAAGCGCAGACAGAAGTATTGACACGGAGAGAAAGAATGCTTCTGAAAGACGAATTATATGTATGTGCGCTTCTTCATGATATTGGAAGAAGCGCACAATATGAGACCGGTATTCATCATTCAGAGACCGGTCTCATTATTGCGGAAGAAATACTGACAGATGTGCAATGCCCACAGGAATGGGTGGATGAGATTTTGAACGTCCTTGCCGGTCATCATGGCAGAAGCAAGAAGCCAAAAGCTTCAGAAATGGATCTTGGTTATTATATTGGAAAAGCAGACCATGATTGCAGGCTGTGCTTCTTCTGTGAAGCAAAAGACAGCTGCAAATGGGGATTGGAAGACCGTAATACTACAGTTGAATGGTAGGATGCAGAACAGGGGAATTTTAGGATAGGCACTCTGCTTATAATGAATGGATGATATAAGAAGATGCCATATATTGGAAAGATGGAGAGTGTATAAGACGATGAAGATAGGAAATCGGGAATTTGATACCGTGCATCATACTTATGTAATGGGAATCCTGAATGTAACGCCGGATTCCTTTTCCGATGGCGGAAAATATAATGGAATAGATGCAGCTTTGAAGCATGCAGAGCAGATGATCGCAGATGGTGTGGATATCATTGATGTAGGCGGCGAGTCTACCAGACCGGGATATACGAAAATCTCGGATGAAGAGGAGATTGGACGTGTGGTACCGGTTCTGGAAGCTTTAAAGAAACATTTTGATACACCGCTGTCACTTGATACTTATAAAAGCAAAGTAGCACAGGCTGGTCTGGATGCCGGAGCAGATCTGATCAATGATATCTGGGGATTAAAATATGATACACGGATGGCAGATGTTATCGCAAAGTCGAAAAAAGCATGCTGTCTGATGCACAACCGAGAAGAAGCACAGTATACAGATTTTCGCAGGGAGATTATGGGAGATCTGATGGAGACTCTGCAACTGGCTCAAAAAGCAGGGATTGCAGCAGATGCTATTATGTTGGATCCGGGCGTTGGTTTTGGCAAGACATATGAGCATAATCTGATGGTGTTACACCATCTGGATGATTTTAATGTGCTTGGTTATCCGGTGTTGTTAGGTACTTCCCGAAAATCCGTAATCGGTCTGACACTGGATGTTCCGGCAGCAGAGCGGACAGCAGGAACGGTAGCGACTACCGCAATGGCAGTGATGAAAGGCTGTGCCTTTGTCCGTGTGCATGATGTGAAAGAAAATGTACATGCTATTAAAATGATGGAAGCAGTGCTCACAGCGAAATAGTGCGGAGCCTGTTCTGGAATGAAAGGGATAAAATGCAATACAAAGATAAAATAAAAGTAAGAAATCTTGAAGTGTTTGGAAACCATGGCGTATTTAAAGAGGAAAATACTCTTGGACAGAAATTTCTGGTTAATGCGACCCTTTATACAGATACACGGACAGCCGGAAGGACAGATACTTTAACGGATTCGATTCATTATGGGGATATCTGTCATTTTATAACGGAATTTATGCGAGAGCATACCTTCAAACTGCTTGAGTCTGTAGCGGAACAGTTGGCAGAATCATTGTTACTGGAAGTGCCGCGTCTGTGGGGACTGGATCTTGAGATAAAAAAACCGTGGGCGCCCATCGGGCTGCCGATCGAAACGGTGTCTGTAGAGATTTCAAGGAGCTGGCATAAAGCATATCTTTCTGTCGGATCCAATATTGGAGATAAAGAGGCAATGCTGAAACAGGGAATCCGGGAATTGCAGGAACAGAAAAGCATTCAAAATGTAAAGGTATCTGATTTTCTGGAAACAGAGCCGTATGGCGTAACCGATCAGGACAGATTCTTAAACGGCTGTGTGGCCTTGGAAACGTTACTTACACCACAGGAATTGCTTCAGACACTGCATGAGATTGAAGCAAATGCAGGCAGAGAGCGAAAAATGCACTGGGGTCCCCGGACATTGGATATGGATATCTTGTTTTATGACAATCTTGTGTATGACAGCGAAGACCTGTATATTCCACATATTGACATGCAGCACCGGGAGTTCGTCCTTCGCCCACTGGCAGAGCTGTGTCCGGGAATGGTGCATCCGGTTCTTCATAAAACAGTAAAACAGATGTTGGATGAATTATAGAAAATGTGAGTTTTTCAGACAGATATTCTGTTTGGCTTTATATAATTACAAAATGTACAAAATGGGTCAGGAGAAATAGCAGTAGAAGCGATATAGAATGGATAGGGGTACACAGACGTTAAAATTAGAGAAATACGAGGTTTTAGATGAAAAAAGATTATAGATATATTTTCTGGGATTTTGATGGAACGATTATGAATACTTATCCGGGAATTATTGCATCACTGACATATGCCATGCACTTTTTGGGTATGGAAGAAAAGAGAGAGGAAGTGCTGCGTACCTTTATTGGTCCACCACTGCGGGAACGCATTCCAGAGGTCTTTAATGTGAATGAATTGCAGACAGAAGTTGCAGTGGAAAAATACAGAGAACATTATGAAGCCGGTGGCATGTTTATGTGCAGCCCATTTCCAGGCGTACTGGATGTGGTAGAAACATTTCACAAGGCTGGTTATATTCAGGTTATTACCACTTCCAAGCCAGAACCTATGTGCCGTAGCATTCTGGCGCAAAAAGGGCTGATAGAAGCTTTTGATGTGATCGTGGGCGCAAGCCTTGATGGAAAGATTGATACGAAGCGAGAAGTGCTCGAAGAGGCTTTTCGCCGACTGACTGATGCTGAAAGAAGAGAAGTTGTGCTGATCGGAGATACGAAATATGATGCGATCGGCGCACAGGAGATGGGAATCGACTGCATTGGCATTACCTATGGATTTGGCAGCAGAGAAGAGCTGGAAGAAAATCAGGCGATGGCAGTGTTTGATACGATAGAGGAAGTACAGTCTTACCTGGCAAAATAATGAATCCAAAGCTGAATCTGGTATTTATAATAAAATGTGATGTCCTCTGGGTAATGCGAGATTTTTCCGGCATTACGCAGGGGTTTTTATTTGCTGTATACAGCAGTGATGAGAAACAATTTAGAAACAATTAAAAAAACAAATTTGAAGAAGAGAAGATAACATAATGTTTTTTATGGATATTTTGCAATTAAATTGTACGAAAATAACTGTTATACAAAGACAATATAGAAAATAGATAAAAAATATAAGTAAAATAGTAAAAAAGTCAGATTATCTGACAACTTAAAGAAAAAAGGTGGTTTACAATCTGAAAAAATTGGTGTAACATAATATCTGCAAAGAAAAAGAAATGAATTTTGCATCTTAAATGCAAACATACATTTTATAATGAGATATGAGAAAGGGCGGAAATATGGAGAATCGCAGAGAAGAAGCTGCAAGAACGGCCATGGGCCTGTATGATCCGCAGTTTGAACATGATAATTGCGGTATTGGTGCAGTCGTAAATATCAAAGGTTTGAAAACCCACGAAACAGTGGAAAATGCACTGAAGATTGTAGAAAACTTAAAACATAGAGCAGGCAAAGACGCCGAAGGAAAGACAGGAGATGGAGTTGGTATCCTCTTACAGATATCACACAAATTCTTCTCCAAGACAATGTCTTCCCTCGGCGTCTTTTTAGGTAATGAGAGAGATTACGGTATCGGAATGTTCTTCTTCCCGCAGGATGAGCTGAAACGCAATCAGGCAAAGAAGATGTTTGAGGTTATCGTAGAAAAAGAAGGCGTAGAGTTCCTTGGCTGGAGAGAAGTGCCGATCGATCCGACCGTCATCGGCCAGAAAGCGCTGGATTGCATGCCATGCATTATGCAGGGATTTGTAAAACGTCCGGACGATGTGGAAAAAGGTCTTGATTTTGACCGGAAACTGTATGTGATCCGTCGTGTGTTTGAACAGAGTAATGACAACACTTACGTTGCATCTCTGTCCAGCAGAACAATCGTATACAAAGGAATGTTCCTCGTAAACGAGCTGCGTCTGTTTTTCTCAGATTTGCAGAATCCGGATTACGAGTCAGCCATTGCCATGGTACATTCCCGTTTCTCAACTAATACAAATCCAAGCTGGGAACGTGCGCATCCGAATCGGTTTATCGTACATAACGGTGAGATCAATACGATCCGTGGTAATGCAGACAAGATGCTGGCAAGAGAAGAGACGATGGAATCCGAGCATCTGAAAGGACAGCTTTCTAAAGTGTTGCCGGTAGTCAATGCATCCGGTTCTGACTCCGCTATGCTGGACAATACACTGGAGTTTCTCGTAATGAGTGGTATGGAGCTGCCGCTTGCTGTGATGATTGCCATTCCGGAGCCGTGGGCAAATAACCACATCATGTCACAGAAAAAGAAAGATTTCTATCAGTACTATGCAACAATGATGGAGCCATGGGATGGTCCGGCATCTATCGTTTTCAGTGATGGAGATATCATGGGAGCAGTTCTGGATCGAAACGGTCTGCGCCCTTCACGTTACTACATTACAGATGATGATTATCTTGTACTTTCTTCCGAAGTTGGTGTCCTGGATATCGATCCATCCAAAGTTGTGGTAAAAGAACGTCTCCGCCCGGGTAAGATGCTTCTGGTGGATACAGTCAAAGGCATTGTCGTGGATGATGATGAGTTAAAAGAGCGGTATGCAGGTCGTCAGCCGTATGGACAGTGGCTGGATGAATATCTGCTCCAGCTAAAAGATCTTAAGATTCCGAATCAGAGAGTGCCGGAATATTCTGCAGAAGAGCTGCAGCGTCGTCAAAAAGCATTTGGATATACTTATGATTCTGTCAAAAATGTTATGTTGCCAATGGCAAGAGACGGACAGGAAGCGACTACTGCAATGGGTATCGATACACCGCTTGCCGTATTGTCAGAGCAGAATCAGCCGTTGTTTAATTATTTCAAACAGCTGTTTGCACAGGTAACAAACCCTCCAATCGATGCAATTCGCGAGGAAATCGTAACATCTACATCTGTATATATTGGAGAAGATGGCAATATTCTTGAAGAAGAGCCAAAGAACTGTCAGGTATTAAAGATTCGTAATCCGATCCTGACAAACACCGATCTGATGAAGATCAAAAACATGAAAAAGGAAGGTTTCAAAGTAAAAGAACTTTCCATTACCTATTATAAAAATACAAGTCTTGAGAAAGCGCTGGATCATCTGTTCGTAGAAGCAGACCGTGCACACAGAGACGGAGCCAATATCCTGATTCTTTCCGACCGTGATATGGATGAGAACCATGTGCCGATCCCGTCACTGCTTGCAGTATCTGCATTACAGCAGTATCTGATCAAGACGAAAAAACGTACCGCGCTGGCGCTGATCCTGGAGAGCGGCGAGCCGAGAGAAGTACATCATTTTGCAACTCTGCTTGGATATGGCGCATGTGCCATCAACCCGTATCTTGCATTGGATACCGTAAAACAGATGATTGATGACGGACTTCTGGATAAAGATTATTATGCAGCTTACGAAGATTACAATTCAGCAATCCTTCACGGCATCGTAAAGATCGCTTCCAAGATGGGTATTTCCACGATCCAGTCCTACCATGGTTCCAAAATCTTTGAGGCCATCGGTATCGACAAGAGTGTGATTGATAAATATTTTACAGATACTGTCAGCCGTATTGGTGGTATCACGTTGGATGACATTGCAAAAAATGTAGATGACCTGCATTCCGCAGCATATGATCCGCTGGGACTGGCAACTGACCTGACGCTGGACAGCCCGGGAAGTCATAAAGAAAGAAGCGGAGGAGAAAAACATCTGTACAATCCGCAGACGATTCATTTGCTGCAGGAATCCACAAAACGTGGGGATTATAACTTATTCAAACAGTATACAGCTCTGGTAAACGATGAGGAGAGCATTAAAAACATCCGTGGAACACTGGAATTCAAATATCCTAAGACAGGTGTTCCGATTGAAGAAGTAGAGAGTGTAGACAGCATCGTACAGAGATTTAAGACAGGAGCAATGTCTTATGGTTCTATTTCAAAAGAAGCTCATGAGACGCTGGCGATTGCTATGAACATGATTCATGGTAAATCAAATTCCGGTGAAGGTGGAGAGGATCTGGATCGTCTGACTATCGGTGCGGATGGCAAGAACCGTTGTTCTGCCATCAAGCAGGTAGCATCCGGACGATTCGGCGTAACAAGCAGGTATCTGGTCAGTGCGCAGGAAATCCAGATTAAGATGGCACAGGGAGCAAAACCGGGTGAAGGCGGACATCTGCCGGGTAAAAAAGTATATCCGTGGATTGCAAAGACAAGAATGTCCACACCGGGCGTAAGCCTGATCTCCCCGCCGCCACACCATGACATTTATTCTATCGAGGATCTGGAACAGTTAATCTTCGATCTGAAAAATGCCAATAAAAATGCGCGGATTTCTGTAAAACTGGTATCTGAAGCTGGTGTAGGTACTGTTGCAGCCGGTGTTGCAAAAGCCGGAGCACAGGTAGTGCTGATCTCCGGTTATGATGGAGGTACCGGTGCAGCGCCGAGAAGCTCCATCCACAATGCAGGACTTCCATGGGAGCTTGGTGTAGCTGAGACTCATCAGACGCTGATCCTAAACGGTCTTCGTAACAAAGTACGTATTGAGACAGATGGTAAGCTTATGAGCGGTCGTGACGTAGCCATCGCAGCAATGCTTGGAGCAGAGGAGTTTGGTTTTGCTACGGCTCCGTTGGTAACGATGGGATGTGTCATGATGCGTGTCTGCAACCTGGATACCTGTCCGGTAGGTGTAGCGACTCAGAATCCGGAACTTAGAAAACGGTTTGCAGGAAAACCGGAATACATCGTAAATTTCATGCACTTTATCGCACAGGAGCTGCGGGAATATATGGCAGCTTTAGGTATCCGCACCGTAGATGAACTGGTAGGACGCAGTGATCTGCTGAAAGTTAAAGATCATTTATGCGGAAACAGCGCGAAACTGGATCTTAGCGCAATCCTGAACAATCCGTTTGCAAACGCAGGCGAGAAAGTAATCTTTGATCCGAAGAAAGTATATGATTTCGAACTGGATAAAACACTGGATGAAAAAGTGCTGATCCGTCAGCTGAAACCGGCGATGGAACAGGGGCAGAAACGAAGCATTGATGTGAACGTATCCAACATCAACCGTTCTCTCGGAACGATGCTCGGCGCAGAGATCACGAGAAAATTCGGTGATATGCTGGAAGAGGATACCTACATCGTAAAATGTACCGGCGCCGGTGGGCAGAGTTTTGGAGCATTTATTCCGAAAGGTCTGACACTTGAATTGGTAGGTGACAGTAACGATTACTTTGGAAAAGGACTTTCCGGTGGTAAACTGGTCGTATATCCTCCACAGGGAATCAAATATAAACAGGATGAAAATATTATTATCGGTAATGTGGCTCTTTATGGAGCGACAAGCGGAAAAGCATTTATCAACGGTGTCGCAGGCGAGCGTTTCTGTGTGCGTAACTCCGGTGCTGTAGCTGTTGTAGAGGGAGTCGGCGATCATGGATGTGAATATATGACCGGCGGTCGTGTAGTAGTTCTGGGCAAGACTGGCAAGAACTTTGCAGCCGGCATGAGCGGTGGTGTTGCTTATGTTCTGGATGAGGATAACGATCTGTATACAAGAACGAACAAACAGATGGTATTTACCGAAGAGATTACGAATAAATACGATGTATTAGAACTCAAAGAGCTGATCCAGGAACATGTTACTCTCACAAACTCTGAAAAAGGCAAAAAGATTCTGGATAATTTCGGAGAGTATCTGCCGAAATTTAAAAAGATCATTCCGTATGATTACAACAGAATGTTAAAGACCATTGTTCAGATGGAAGAAAAAGGTCTGAACACAGAGCAGGCGCAGATTGAAGCATTTTATGCAAATATAGATAAATAAAGATTGCGCCAGATTGTTTTAGAGTGTGTTTCCGTAAAACAGTCAGATGAAAGGCAAATGGCTGTTTGCGGAAGCTATACAGGAAAAACTCAGTGAAAGATCTGGGGGAAATTAAAAATAAAAGAAGAACTCAGGAAAAGATCTGAGAAAATAAAACTGTAGAAAGAAAAACGAGAGGAGAAGAACATGGGAAAACCAACTGGATTTATGGATTATGAAAGACAGGCCTGTGTGTCTGCTGATCCGAAAGAAAGAATTAAAAATTTTAACGAGTTTCATATACATCTTCCAAAGAAGAAACAGCAGGAGCAGGGTGCCCGCTGCATGGATTGCGGTGTTCCGTTTTGTCAGGCCGGCATGGTGTTGATGGGCATGGTCAGCGGCTGTCCACTGCACAATCTGGTACCGGAGTGGAATGATCAGGTATTCCGCGGTAACTGGAAATATGCATATCAGAGACTGAAAAAGACAAATAATTTTCCGGAGTTTACTGCAAGAGTATGCCCGGCGCTCTGTGAGGCAGCCTGCACCTGCGGTCTGCATGGCGATCCGGTTACCTGTAAGGATAATGAATATGAGATTATAGAAAATGCCTATGAGCAGGGATATGCAGCTGCAAACCCTCCAAAGGTAAGAACCGGAAAACGGGTAGCAGTCATTGGATCCGGTCCGGCAGGACTGGCAGCAGCAGATCAGTTGAATAAACGTGGACATCATGTGACAATCTTTGAGAGAGACGATCGTCCCGGAGGACTGCTGATGTACGGCATCCCGAATATGAAGCTGGAAAAACAGGTCATCGACCGGAAAGTCAATGTCATGAAAGAAGAAGGCATTGAATTCCAGACCGGTGTAAATGTAGGAAAAGATGTGAAAGCGGCAAAGCTTCTGAAAGACTATGACAGCGTTGTCCTTGCCTGCGGCGCAAAACATCCGAGGGACATCAATGCCACAGGCAGAGACGCAAAAGGCATTTATTTTGCAGTGGATTTCCTTACATCTACCACAAAGAGCCTGCTGGATTCTGACCTGAAAGACCGGAAATATATTTCCGCAAAAAATAAAAAAGTTGTAATCATCGGTGGCGGCGATACCGGTAATGACTGTGTGGGAACCTGTATCCGTCACGGAGCAAAATCTGTTACACAGCTGGAGATGATGCCGAAACTTCCAGATACAAGATCAGAGAGCAATCCATGGCCGGAATGGCCGAGAGTCTGCAAGACAGATTATGGTCAGGAAGAATCTATTGCCGTATATGGTCATGATCCGCGGATCTATCAGACAACCGTGAAAGAGTTTCTGAAAGATAAAAACGGAAATCTTTCCGGTATCATTACCGTAAAACTGGAGAGCAAGAAAGATGAAAAAACCGGCCGCATGGTCATGAGCGAAGTGGCAGGTTCGGAGAGCAAGCTGGATGCGGATCTCGTACTGATTGCTGCCGGATTCCTCGGAGCTGAGAAATATATTGCAGATGCCTTTGGCCTGAAACTGAATGCACGCACCAATGTGGAGACTGCTCCGGGAGAATATGAGACCAATGTAAAGAAAGTATTTGTAGCAGGAGATATGCATAGGGGACAGTCCCTGGTCGTATGGGCAATTCGTGAGGGAAGAGAAGCCGCTGCAAAAGTGGATGAATTCCTGATGGGTTATACGGCACTGAAAGTGCAGTAGACCTTTTGGCGCATAATGTATCATAAATATTCAGTTTAAAGAAAATCCTTTGAACACCTGTCTGGTACAGACAGGTGTTCGGAGGATTTTTAACGTACTAGAGGATGTTATTTTTAACGTGCCGGAGGATGTCAGTTGAAAATAGCAGGAAGTGTATGCTACAATAAACAGGTTGCACCTTATATATAGAAGAAAACAGGATTATATGACAGGAGAGTACAAAATGGCAGCAGTATTTTTTGACATCGATGGAACAGTCTGGGACAGAGAAAACGTGATCCCGGAAAGTACCGTAAAATCCATTCAGATGCTTCATGAAAACGGACATCTGGCATTTTTATGCAGTGGAAGGACAAGGGTTATGATCTTTGGGGAACATTTGTTGTCTCTGGGATTTGATGGTATATTAGGCGGATGCGGTACTTATATTGAATATCAGGGGGAGCAGATTTATCTGCAGGAGATTGAGAAAGAAAAACTGGACTGGACAGTGTCTGTACTTCATAAATATAACCTGCCGATACTTCTGGAAGCACCACAGGAGCTTTACATGGATGCAGAGATGATGACCAATGGATATGGAAAATATATTAAGGAACGACTGGGCGAGCTGGTGTATCCCATTGCCGGAAATGAAGAGCGGATGCATGCATGCAAAATGTGTGTGGAGTTAAATGGAAGAGCTTATGAGAAGGCAGCAGAAATCCTAAAAGAAGAGTACAACCTGCTGGTTCACGGAGAACAGGTACTGGAAATGGTACCGAAGAGTCATTCCAAAGCAACGGGTATTCAGGAAGTGTGCATATATCTGGGCATTGACCATAAAGATACGTATGCGTTTGGCGACAGCATCAATGATAAAGATATGCTGGAGTATGTGGCTCATGGAGTCGCTATGGGAAATGGTACTCCGGAAGTAAAGGCAGTCGCTGATTATGTGACAACGGATATTCATGAGGATGGTATTTATAACGGGTTGAAACATTTTGGATTAATTTAGACAGCTGTAATTATTTATAATATTTGTAAAACGGTAATGATCTCAAGATGGATTGTTGCCGTTTTTATGCATAAATAAAAAGAAAGTGCTATATAATGGAAAGAATTGTTAGGAATACTGACCAGTTTAAATAAGAAAATAAGATTGGAAGTATATGAAAGAAAAAAAGAGTATATGAGAGTATATAAAAGAAAAATATTTGTTTTATACCTGTAAATAAATTTGCAGAAAACAGCCAAAATACTTATTATAGGTTCAACGGTTAGCACTCAAAAGAAATGAGTGCTAATAAATCAGAAAAGCAGATATTCGCTGTAAGGAGGAATTATCATGAAATTAGTACCATTAGGTGACAGAGTTGTATTAAAACAGTTAGAAGCTGAAGAGACTACTAAATCCGGTATTATACTTACAACCGCTTCTCAGGAAAAACCACAGGAAGCAGAAGTAATCGCAGTAGGACCTGGCGGAATGGTAGATGGCAAAGAAGTTACCATGCAGGTAAAAGTTGGAGATAAAGTTATCTATTCCAAATACGCAGGAAATGAAGTAAAACTTGACGGCGAAGAATATATCATCGTAAAACAGAATGATATTCTTGCTGTTGTAGAGTAAGCTATATTTGATAAAACAGAATAATAAATATCCATTTTATCAGAAATCCGGACGATACTTGAAAACGTAACAGGCGTTGTTTCTGAAATAACTAAAAGCGTATGTTTTATAGCAGTCGGATGAAGTTGAGATAGAGACTGATAAAATGGAAAATCTTAAAATTTTCAGGAGGCAGATTATCATGGCAAAAGAATTAAAATATGGATCAGAAGCCAGAGCAGCACTGGAAGCTGGTGTAGATAAATTAGCAAATACCGTAAGAGTTACACTTGGACCGAAAGGAAGAAACGTTGTACTTGACAAATCTTTCGGTGCTCCGCTGATCACAAACGATGGTGTTACCATTGCAAAAGATATCGAGCTGGAAGATGCATTCGAGAACATGGGTGCACAGCTGGTAAAAGAAGCAGCTACTAAAACAAACGATGTAGCCGGTGATGGTACCACAACCGCAACCGTACTTGCTCAGGCAATGATCAAAGAAGGTATGAAGAACCTGGAAGCAGGCGCTAACCCGATCGTTATGAGAAGGGGTATGAAAAAAGCTACAGAAGCAGCTGTTAAAGCAATCGCATCTATGAGCCAGAAAGTAAACGGCAAAAACCATATTGCAAAAGTTGCTACAATCTCTGCCGGTAACGAAGTAGATGGAAATATGGTAGCAGATGCAATGGAAAAAGTTTCCAATGACGGCGTTATTACAATTGAAGAGTCTAAAACCATGGAAACAGAGCTTGACCTTGTAGAAGGTATGCAGTTCGACCGTGGATATATTTCCGCATATATGGCAACTGATATGGATAAAATGGAAGCAGTACTGGATGATCCGTACATCCTTATTACAGATAAGAAGATCAGCAGCATTCAGGAGATTCTTCCGTTACTGGAGCAGATCGTACAGTCCGGCAAGAAATTGCTTATCATTGCGGAGGACATCGAGGGAGAAGCTCTTACAACATTGATCGTAAACAAACTGCGTGGAACATTCTCCGTAGTAGGTGTAAAAGCTCCGGGATATGGCGACAGAAGAAAAGAAATGCTTCGTGATATCGCAATCCTTACCGGCGGTCAGGTAATCTCTGAAGAGGTAGGACTTGAGCTGAAAGAAGCAACCATCGACATGTTAGGTCGTGCAAAATCTGTTAAAGTTGAGAAAGAGAACACTGTTATCGTAGACGGTGAAGGCGAGAGAGATGCAATCGATGCAAGAATCGCTCAGATTAAAGCTCAGATCGAAGAGACAACATCTGATTTCGATCGCGAGAAACTGCAGGAGAGACTTGCAAAACTGGCAGGCGGTGTAGCAGTTATCCGTGTAGGTGCAGCAACTGAGACAGAGATGAAAGAGCGTAAACTCCGTATCGAAGATGCTCTGGCAGCAACAAGAGCAGCAGTAGAAGAAGGAATCATCGCAGGCGGCGGTTCTGCATATATCCACGCATCCAAAGAAGTAGCAGCATTAGCTGAGACACTGGAAGGCGACGAAAAGACAGGAGCAAAAGTAATCCTGAAAGCTCTGGAAGCACCACTGTATTACATTTCTGCAAACGCAGGTCTGGAAGGCGCAGTCATTATCAATAAAGTACGCGAATCCAAACCGGGCATCGGCTTTGATGCAGCAAGCGAAGAGTATGTAGATATGGTAGAAGCAGGAATCCTTGATCCTGTAAAAGTAACCAGAAGCGCACTTCAGAATGCAACAAGTGTAGCATCTACATTATTAACAA
>ERZ773103.315-NODE-315-length-52057-cov-6.866909_pt1 | contig 52057 bp, 50 predicted proteins | sample MGYA00511118_ERZ773103 | MGnify/ENA primary metagenome ERZ773103 (study PRJEB29015, sample SAMEA2737821) | human gut metagenome | biome: human gut; feature: human-associated habitat; material: faeces | place: China | collected 2012 ... | reverse complement strand
AATATCACCGCATGAGCAACTCTTCCGAGGCTGATGAGCGCACTTTACGTGAAATCTATTTCCCTGCATTCGAAACTGCAGTAAAAAAAGCTCAGCCATACACCTTCATGTGCTCCTACAACCAGATCAACGGCACTTTCGCATCTGAGAATAAATGGCTTCTCACAGATGTTCTCCGCAGCGACTGGGGCTTCAAGGGCTATGTGATGTCTGACTGGGGCGCAGTCAATGACCGCGTTAAAGGCCTTGAGGCAGGACTTGATCTGGAAATGCCCTCCTCCAATGGAGTCAACGATTCCCTCATCGTACAGGCCGTAAAAGACGGTTCCCTCAAGGAAGACATTCTTGACGAGGCTGTTGAACGTATTTTACGCATAATTTTTGAATATACAGATAACCGTGCACCGCAGAACTTCACTATGGAAAAAGACCATGAAGAAGCACGCCACATTGCGGAAGAATCTATGGTTCTTCTGAAAAACGATGTGCAAATTCTCCCTCTGAAAGCATCCGAAAAAGTTGCTTTCATCGGTGGTTTTGCAAAGAAGCCTCGTTTCCAAGGTGGCGGAAGCTCTCATATCAACTGCTTCAAGATCACAAATGCACTGGATTCCGTTCCTTCCGATGCACAGGTTACTTATGCAGAAGGTTTTCCTGCAGACAAAGATCTCTACGATGACGCACTTGCAGCTGAAGCGATCAAAACTGCTGCCGCCGCTGACAAGGTTGTGATTTTCGCCGGACTTCCGGACAGCTTTGAATCTGAAGGATACGACCGTTCCCACATGAGGCTTCCTGAATGCCAGAACCGTCTCATTGCTGAGATCCTTAAAGTACAGCCGAATACCGTGATCGTCCTCCACAACGGTTCCCCCGTGGAGATGCCATGGCTCAATGATGTAAAAGGACTTCTGGAAGCATACCTCGGCGGCCAGGCAGGCGGTACCGCTGTCGCAAACATCCTTTACGGAAAAGTGAATCCAAGCGGCAAGCTTGCCGAGACAATGCCGCTCAAGCTCTCCGACAATCCATCTTACCTGAACTTCGGCGGTGGTGAAAAGGTTGAATACCGTGAAGGGATATTCGTAGGCTATCGCTACTACGATACAAAAGAAATGGATGTAGCATATCCGTTTGGCTATGGACTCTCCTACACTACCTTTGCCTGCAGCAACCTGAAGATCTCCAATGAAAATCCTACAGACAAAGACACGATCACCATTTCGGTTGATGTAACAAATACAGGAAACGTGGCAGGAAAAGAAGTCGTACAGCTCTACGTCAAAGACTGTACCCATTCCGCGATCCGTCCGGAAAAAGAACTCAAAGGCTTCGAAAAGGTTTTCCTGAACCCAGGCGAGACCAAAACAGTAACCATGGAACTGGACAAGAGAAGCTTCGCATGGTACAATACAGAACTTCATGACTGGTTCGCAGCCAGCGGCGAATATAAGCTCCTTGTCGGTACCTCTTCCAGAGATATCCATCTTGAAAGCAGGATCCATCTGAACAGCAGTCAGGAGCTTCCGATGCATGTTCATATGAACACTACCCTGGGCGAACTGTTCCGCAACCCGAAAACAAGCGAAACAGCAAAAGAACTGACAGCAAAATATATCTCAGCCATGAATGGTGGTGAAGAATCCTCTTCTGAAGCCGCTTCCGAAGCTGTCACCGAAGAAATGACAGAAGCCATGACCGACTCCATGCCATTACGTGCGCTGGTAAGCTTTGGCGGGTATTCCAGAGAAGAACTTACAGAAATTATTGAAAAATTAAATAAACTGGTATAATTTCACAGGACATCATCCGCCGAACGAATTATACTTACATAAAAAGCTGCATAAAACGGCACAAAAAACGACATAATTGGACAACTATGGCAGTTTCAGATTGCTTGACAAGCATTAAAGCGGATGTTATCATTACATATGGTTCAAAATCTTGAATCAAACAACAGAATAATCCAAAAAAATTACTGTCGCTTAATCTAACATTAAGCGGCAGTTTTCACATTCTCTTCATTTTCCTTTCACACAATGCACACATTTTTTTACTATATTATTAACTGTAGATAGCAAATGCTAAACAATCTTTTTCTTTTTCATACTTTTTTGCCGGGAGTCCGCACAACTCCCGGCCTCCTTTTTTTATTCTTCAGGTAGTTCGCCTGCATTTTCTATTATTATTAAAGATATAAAAATATGTCTTGTTTTTTCTTATTATATATATTATACTAGTCAAGAACTTATTGTTCCTGTCCATTCTGTTCTTTGATAATTTCATAGACTTCACACTCGAAACATGATACAATATCCGCACAGAGAAATATGCGGTACAATTTTTGTGGGAGGATGCGCATATGCTAGATCAGAAAGATTTGGAATTATTAGCCGGTATGATAAACCCGATCAATGTCCAGCTGGGCAATATAAATAACCGATTAGATGGTATCGACGCCAGACTGGATGCAGTGGATACTCGTCTCGACGGTATTGACGCTCGTCTCGATGCTATGGATGTTCGTTTTGACGGTATCGACGCTCGTCTTGATGCTATGGATGTTCGTTTTGATGAAATAGATGCCCGCTTCAACCGGGTAGAAAACAGACTTGAAATGATCGATCTGAAATGTGATACCAACAGAAAACGCCTGGACGACCTTTCACTGGATGTTAAGCTTGCAGAACGGGATATCCGAAAAGATATCAAGAATTTACAGGACACAACAGAAACTCTTGTTGTTGTACTTCAGGGAAGAGGTATTTTACCTGACCCGGGTAACACAATACAGACAGCCTGAGCATACCCTGTGAAGAGTGTGAAGCCTATGAAAGTATCAAGGGATCACACTCTTTATTATCATCCACACAACCATCTTTCTCCTCAAAAAATGGTTGCATTTTCAATTCATTTATGTTACAATTGTATGCGTTGCGGGGTATGGCGTAGCTTGGTAGCGCGCACGGCTGGGGGCCGTGAGGTCGCAGGTTCAAATCCTGTTGCCCCGATATTTCCCATAAATTCAAGGGTTTCCGAGGTCTGATGACTTCGGATTTTTTTATTACCTTTATTACCTTTTTAGAACTCATCCAATGCTTTCATGCATTTTAGTTATTATCTCTGCCTTATCTGATAAGGTTGTCACATCAAAGGTGTAATATTGTCTGTTGACTTGCGGAGAATGTCCTAATAAAGAAGAAGTCATCATTTCTGATACACCTGCACATCTCATGTTGGAATTAAGAGTTTTTCTAAATGCATGAATTCCTCTTTCTGGTATTTCCAATTGTTTACACTTATTTTTGATGCAAGATGAAACAACAGGCGCATGAATTCTTCCTTCTTCATTTGCAAATACCCACTCACAGAGATATCCTGCACTAAGCTCACTCTTTTTTATTTTAAGCAAAAGCTTTTTCAATTTCTCATCTATAGGGAATTGCCGCTTTTTCTTATTTTTGGTAGTATCAATATAATACTCTTTGGTTATCCTATTGAACTTTTCAGACTTATCAATCATGAAAAATCCATTTTCATAATCAAAATCTTCCCATTTCAGAGCAACAATCTCTCCTACCCTCATGCCCGTGAGACTGGCAAATTCCACAGCATAATTGGGAATATAGGATGGTTTCTCTTCGTATTCTTTATGTAACCACTCCAATATTGTTTTTACCTCTTCGTCAGAATATATCTGCTGTGACAATGGCTTATTTATTTCTTCGCAATAGCCATAAAACTGCTTACACACCAAATAACTCATTGGATTTTCATGTATTACTTTTTCTCTGTACGCTTTTCCAAATGTATTATTTACATATCCAAATAATTTCTTAAATGCCCCTTTACCCAATTTGTTGGAAACAATACTGTCATGGAAAAATATTTTTAAATCATCTTCAGAAATTTTTTCTATTTCCTGTGCAGCAAATTCTGAGCCTTCAAAGAAACGTTTGTAATCAGTCTGATACTTATATATAGTGTTATCCCCAACTAAATGATCCTGCACTGATCTCCAACTCTTATACATTTTATCAAATGTAGGCTTTTTGTTGCTATGTGCTTTATAATAGGAAATAATTTCATCTTCTAACTTGGCTTTTGATGATTTTTTTATCATCCGCAAACCATTTTTCTTTGTTTCATCTTTTACATAAGTTCTCCATTTGCCATCACTGCCCTGCGTTATTTTTCCATGATGTTGTTTTAATAATTCCTCTCTTTTTTTCATTTCAATTACATTCCGCACTTGTGACATATCAACAATATCATTTTCTTGCAGATATTTCAACATACTATATAGGTCGTCTTTTTCATTACATTGCAAAGTATTTATCACTCCATTATTTATTTTTATATTTTGGGATTTTTATTAGAATTGTTCATAGACAGAGCCAAAGAACTCGACTCCTTTTATTAAAAACAGGATGATATTCTCCGTCTGAACATCATCCTGTAAATGTTTACTGTTAATTCTTTCTACTTGTTATTGTTTTCCTCAGATATCCAATTTCCTACAGGATCAATCACCAAACATACCATTTTTAAAGAATAATACAATCATCCAAATCTCCGCTTATTCTTACGGATATCATTTTGTGTCTTACTACTTGCAAGATCAAGAATCTTATTCAATTCTGGAAGAGTGTCACGTGTTAGATCGCCTTGTACAGTAAATGTATTGTATACATTGTTTACACTGTTTCCAGAAGCATCCTTAACTTTAAGTTCTGGCATTTTAAAGTTGCCATTCATTGCGTAATTCTGCTGACGTTCCGCCATATCAATTAAAGTTTCTGTGATATCATTTGGAATCACCATATCAGAAGCTTCCAATGGAGTAATCCAACCATCTTTTGTTACAATAATCTCACGACCATTTTCATTTGTCATAGCAATACGATTTGAACCTACATGCTTAGTTCCCTTTGCATATCCCTTTAAATGTCCAGGATTATATCCCGTATCAAGGGAATTGGAATTTTTCATATTAGATTTATCTTGATTAGTAAAATATTGACCAGAAGATATACCACCAATATTATTCAAGATATAATTAATACCTGCCATCATGTCGCTATAATTTTCGCCAGCTCCACTAATAGCATCACTGATAGCATCTGACATTTTTGCAAGGTCTGAGCTTAACTGATTAGACCACTTCTCAAAATCTTCACTCAACTGAGTTTCAAGATCATCCAGACCATTCACTGTAATGTCATATACATGGTCACGTACAGTATCATCTAAATCATCCTGTTTATCCTTGAGTGATGCTTCAAGTCGTGCTTTCTGCGCCTTAGATTCTGCATCTGTCAGTCCTTCAAGTCCACGAATCTGTTGCTTGATAAGTTCAATCTCATCTGTTTTCTTCTTAATAGTCTTATCATAATCGTAATACTCTTTCTTTTTCTTGAGTGCCTTTTTACGAGCATCAATTTCTTTGAACATTGCATCCTGTACAGCTTTAGCCTGATTAGTAACAATACTGATAATAGACTGTCTATAATTATTTACATTCTTCAAAGATTCCTGCATAGCTGAATCATTCTCAGACATTAATTCATCATATGTCTTTTCACCATATTTTGATTTGCTAGAACCGTTTGCAAAATCATCCATGATTTGCTGACGCTTCTTCACATATGTTTGAAGATTATTCAGTTCTGTATCTAACTGTTGAGAGTTCATCGTAATAGACAATGCACCCATCTCTGTCAGATTTCCAGTGTCCTTGTCAATCATCATATCTTCTGTGATAAGATCATTAATAGAACCAATCTTCTCTTTTAGCCGATTTGCTTTTTCGATTGCACGATCAAACATTTCTTCATAAACAGTTGTAATTTTATCCTGTTTTGCTTGCTCAATCTGTGTATCAAAATCACTTACTGCATTTTGGGCTTCAAGAATTTGATTGGTCATTTCCAACCATTCTTCTGAACCCTTTTTAATAATTCCACTTTTTACAGATGCATTCAGTTGTTTCTGTAAATCAGTTACTTCATTTTGTTTATACTTTCTTTGTTTTTGTAAGTCATTGATTTGTGTATCATATTTCTTACTATTTGTATAATTTCCATGTGCTTCTGATTTTTCATATTTCTTCTGATGTTGTTCTGTATAATTGGAATATCTATCATTCCATCCGCTATAATAGTTCTGGACATTCTTGAATTTCTCTTGCTCATTTGTAACACGCATAGCAGCATATTCAGCCTGAGCCTGGTCAGCATTACTCTGAGCCGTACTTAAAGCATTTGAGAGAATACGTCCTTTATCTGGATTTGAAGCAGTTACATATTTGTTATATGCTTCCAGTTGTTTCTTTAACTTAGGATCTTTTACATTGGAAGTATTAACCTTTTGATTCTTCTTTATGGCGTTTCTCTGTGCAGATGTGATTTTCCCTTTTGTAGCCAATAATGCTTTTTTAGATTTATCACGATTAGCAACATTATTCTTATAAGTCTGCATATTCTTTTTGGCTGCTTTCAAAGCAGATTGACGATATGCATTCTCTTGTTTTGATGCTGATGTCTGATAATCCAATAATGCGTTTTGTACAACAAAAGTTTTCTTCGATTTCTGTTTACTGAGAATCGCTCTTTGTGTTGCAGTAAGATTTTTCTTAGCGTTAGTAAGATTTGTCTGCTGAGTTTTTACATTTTTATTTGCAATTGATAAATGTCTTTTTGCACTCGTTACCTGATACTCAGTTCTACTAACTCTATCCATGTCTTTGGCATTCTTCTTAACCGCTGAATTATATTGCTTTGCTGCTTTAAGAGTTGTGCCTTTTAATCCCTTTGTGTTAATTGTTTGTCCTGAATTTATAGCTTTTCGGATTTTCGTTTTTCTGGCAGAAGAAGCATTTGATTTATTTAAAACCGATCTTAAATTAGAAGAAGCTGAATCAACTTTTATGGTTGATTGTGTAGCTACTTTAACAGCATTACCACGTGCTTTTCTCGCAGAGGTAAGCTTTTTTTGTGCGTTGCTTTGTGTTTTCTTTGCACTGTTTAATTTTTGTTCTGCTTTTGTTAAATTAGGATTATCTGCTTTGATTTGTCTAGCAATAGAAGCAAGTCCAGATTTACCTGTAGATAAAGAAGAGATCGCACTTTTAAGCCCATTGACTTTATTTGTTAATGTATCAATCTTTTTACCTGCATCCTCAGTTGGCATATTCGCCCACTGTTCAAATACTTTTAATTGCTCATTATACAAATTCTGAGCTTCTTGTGTACAGCTTTTTGCCTTATCATAATAATCCTGATATTTCTGAATCGCTTCTGCAAGACCTTTTCCAAAGTCTGTAGTAGTATCCATATCTTCAATATTCCAGTATCCACCTTGAACAGCTTTCTTGTAAGAATCTGGAATAACAATATTCATTTTTTGTTCAGTGTCAGAACCTTCTGGTGTGTAATAATATGTATATCCAGATGCAATAGAATTGGCTTTATTGGTATAAGACTGTGCACCATGTTTATTTGCATTAATTTCTTCTACAATAGCTTTTTCTTGACGATTGAGCATTGTTTTCTTAAATGCAGAAGATACATAATCATTGATACGATTAGATATGTTTTCTACAGTATCTTTGAATTTTGTTAGGGTTCTTGCTACCCAGTCAAATACTTGTTCTGCGTGCTTTTGCTTAGAAGTGGTTGAAGAATTATTCCCACCTCCGCCATTACCAGAGTTTCTACTACCGCCAGAAGATGTTGGGGTGGTATTTGTCTTTTTATTGGAAGATTTTGAACCACTGTAAGTCGTATGTTTCGATGCAATACTGGCCTGTTTTACAGGGATTCCACCTCTGACCATAGCCGATCCGCTTGCTTGTGCCAGACCTCTACTGTTTATAAACCCACGATCTAATAAAGCTTCCGTCTGAAGATGATTGAATACAATACTTCCTGCCGGGATATTCACGAACTCTGCTCCGTTATCACCTACGGTATTCCATGTACCAGTTGCAGGATTCACTACAATTTCACGACCCAACTCACCTACCAGAGTAGTTCCGCCTGTCTTAGTAGCCCAGTTACCGCTTGCCTGTGCATGGCCTGAGAGATGATTGTATTGTGCTGATCCTGCTGCATGAGCGGTTCCACTGGCATGTGCTGTACCATTTGCGCCACCTGCACCTTTTGTTGGTGGTGTTGTATTTGTCCAGTTTACGGTTCCAGTAGCTGTGAAATGTGTCTTTACTCTGGATGTTTCGTTTCCCCATGATACAAGACCAGAAGAACGATGTACCTGTGCTGCAAACGCATCTACGGCACCGGTTTCATTATCCCATGTTACCTTACCGGAGGATTGCTTTTCTTCTGCTGCATAAGCATCCACGACAGAAGAATCCACACCAGCTTTTACCATAATTTCAGGACTTAATCCCTGTAAAGATGCTGAAAGCGTATCTGCGGAAGTGGTATCAATTCCCAGTGTTGCTTTAATCTCAGGACTTAATCCCTGAATCTCCCCAACTAGACTGTCCACTTTGCCTTGTGCTTCTGAAGTATCTGCCCCAACTGAAGCCTGTAGCTCTACACTGTTCTGTGCTTCCTGAAACTGCTGTAATAAAGATAACGCATTTCCAAGCTCCCCATCCACCTGTGAAGTATCTACTGACATAACAGCAGGAGCTTCCAGCATTTGTTTTTGTGTAACACAATACTGGATAACTGCATTGGCATCATCCACCTGAGAGGAATCCACATCCAGAGTAGTTTTGTAATTCTGCATCTGAGATATGGTATTGTCCAGTGTCTTAACCTTATCCTCCGTGTTATCAATGTCGGAAACATCAATCTGGATATTCATGTCGGTATCACCAGACATTTCCTCGATCCGCCCCTTGGCTTCCCCGGCTGCAACTGCCATATCACCTAACGTCTTTGTAGCTTCGTCCGCCCAGTCAAACTCTCCGCCAAACTCTTCCATCTCACCAAACATGGATTGAACCATTGGCATAGAAAGATTCAATCCCTCCGCAAAGTCCTCCATGGTTTTCTGGCCTGCAACTTTATATTCTCCACTGGCTTCATCCAGTTCCATCAGTCCAGCCTTGGTAGCTTTTGCACAGAACTCCTGCACATCAAGTCCAATCCGGTTGCCGTCCTCGTCATGGTTAAAGTAATGTTCAATAGAACTCATATAAGAAGAAACGGCTTCTGCGTCCTGGCTATCCACGGTATCAGGAACAATAAAATCCACAGCTGCCTTATAGGAGTTAGTTCCGACCCTTCCGTAATCCTCAGAATCACTGTTTTTGGTTACGTTGTCGATCTTTTCCATAGCTCCCATAGCATCATCGAACATATCACCCGATTCCGAAGCGTTCTGTTTGTCAAGCCAGTTTTGGTAAGCCCCAGTTGCTTCCCTGAGAGATGCAGAGAGCAGATCCAGCTGATTGCACTGGTTTACAATAGCGTCATTATCCGATAAAAGAGCATCAATACTGGACTGGATTGCCTGTGCTTCCTCACCTTTTGCATCGGTTAATCCTCTTAACTGATCCTGAAGCTGTTCGATCTGTGCAATGTTCTGCATGTACTGATTCTGTTTTTCTGCTTTCTGGCTGTTGTTGGTCTGTATCTGTTCCTCTGCCTTGGCTTTCTGTAACTCACGTACTTTCTCTGCATTCAACTGCAAGGCTCCATTATTATATTCCAGAGCGGAAGTATAATCTGCAAGCTCGTCTGAGTTGAAATCATCCAGAGAGAGAGATTTTCCTGTACTTTGTGCATCCAGAACAGATTCCGCTTTCTGGATTCCGGTTAATGCTGCACTGGCTTTATCAATCCTTTCACTGATATCCCCGATGGAATCTGCTGCTTCATCCAGAGAAGATCCGGTACTGGAAGAGATTACGCCCAGCTCTGCAAGCATACTGGCAAGATTCGCCACGCTGGATGCGGAAGTATCACTGATAACACCTGCATCAAGAGCAGCCTGTACCAGAGTATTGATCTGATCCTCACCCTTCTGTATCCCATCTGTCTCAAAAGCATATCGGAAATCGGTATCTGAAAGATTCCATTCCTTCAGTGCTTTTGCATTATCTGAGACAGACTTTCCAAACTTACTTGTGTCCGTACCGTTCACGGCCTTGGTAAACTTATCATTGGCAATGGCTGTATCATTCAGCTCGTCCCGGACTTCTTTTACCTGATCTGCATAAGCGGACATGCCTGTATTTTTCACCAGACCGTTTACTGTGCTATCCAGTTCTGAAAATTTCTGGGATGCTTCTGAGATCTTGCTGTTATCTCCATCGGCAATCGCATTGTTATAGTCCTCAACTGCTTTTGCATAATCAGAGATCCACTTGGAAGCTTTCTGTTCCGTATCACCGGATTTATACAGCTTATCATCGGATATCAGCTCTGCTTCCTGTGCCTGTTTATAAATATCCTGATATTCACTGAGAACATCCTTTGCTTTTGTCAGACCGGATGCTGCATTGTTAGCAAGCTGATCGGTTACATCCGTTTCACCAAACTGATCCTCAATACCGGAAACCTCAGTCATGAAATCATTCAAAGCGTCTTTTGCCGTAGAAGCATCCGCATTAAACTGAATATCCATCGTGATTCCGTCTGCACTGTCCAGCTTAAATACATCTTCTCCATAGGTTTCCTGAAGCTTCTTAATGGATTTCTTGATTGCTTCCGATTCCTCTGATCCATTATCATAGAAACGACCCAAGTATGTATGACGGTTTTTCTCCATCTCTTTCTGAGCTTTGTCAATCCCCTTTTTATTTTCATTCAAGAAGCTTTGGGACTGTTTTTCGTTCACCTGATCCAGTAATGCGATCTGCTCCGTAAGAGATCCGTTTATCAGATCAAGCCCTCTAACCTGATTTCCGTAGGATTCGGATAAAGATTCCTGTATGGATAACAGCTCGCTCTTTGCGTCCGCTGCTTCCTGCTCTGTCAGTGTACCGGATGCAAGGGCTGTCCTTAATTCCTGAATCCTGCTGATATTATCCTGTATGGAAGTCGTGTTCTCTTCCCATGTATTTCCTGCACTTTTCGCAGAGCTTACTGCTTCCTCAATGGATCTTTTATAAGCACTGTAGGCCGTAACTGCTGCGGTAACACCTGCTGCAACCAGAATCAGAGGATTTGCCATCAATGTTGCAAGCATTCCCTCCATAGCACCGGATAATGTAAAGGTACTGGCAGCAGCAGCTTCATTGGCAGTGGTCAGTCCCATTGCAGCAACGGCAGCCTGCGCTTCTGCTTCACTCATTCCCTGATTTACAAGGACTGCTGCCCTCTGTGCTTCTGTTAAAGCCGTACTGGACAGTACCATCCGGGTCTGGGATTCGCTTAATCCCTGTGTCAGTCCCAACAGCTGTTCAAAAGAATCTGTAGAAATCTCTGTCATTCGGCTGATATCCATAGCCTGTCCCATGTTGGAGAACTCCCGGAACAGATTAATCAGCTGTTGAAATGCGTATACACCACCAGCAGATGCAAGACCAGCCAGAGATGCCTGTAAGATATCTGTATTTGCTGCAAAGTCCGCCATTGCTTTTGCCCCGTCCAGAAATCCAGAGTATAAATCACTTGACACTGTAGTAGTGGCTAGATTTTCAAGGCTCGCTTTTAATGCGTTTGTCTTTGCTTCCAGAGAAGTTAAATAATTATCCTCAAATTTCTTCTGTGCTGTTCCTTCAGAATTATAAGCAACATCTGTCAATCTTTGTACTTTATCATAGTTATCCAACATGGCAGTAATGGAGTTTGCCTGGTATGTGCCGCCCAAAGCTGTACTGACTGCTCTTTGAGTTTTCTTATCAAATGTATCCCATTTATCTGCAACAGTATCAAGGATTGTTTCTGAATCAAGAAACTGATCATTGTTATCTCTCATTGAAATCCCAATTTTATTCAGAACCTTTTCAACATCATTTAATGCTTCGCCATTATCATCAACAAACTTACCTGCCTTAATGTTATTCATTCTGGCAAGGATTGACTTCATTGCATTACCAATCGTCTCATCACTTGCTTGTGTTACGTCTTTAACTGTAGCAATCATAGCAGCCGTCTTTTCCAGACTGACACCTGCATTGTTCGCTTGTGATGCAACTTTTGTCAGTGCTGAACCGATACCACCTGCATCAGAAGCAGATTCCAAGTCGATACTTGTAAGGATGTCATTAACTTTGCTTGCCTGATCCGCACTCATCTGGAAACCATTCAGAGTTGCAGTTAATACCTCAGATGCATCCTCAGAACTCATCTGTGCATCTTTCGACAGAACCATACTATCCTTGATAAGTTGGTTTGTTTCAGACATAGAACGTCCCTGTCTTAACCAACTATCCGCAGATTTCGCAACATCTGATGTCACACTACCTAACTCTTGACCTAAATCATTATAGCTCTGTATCAGTTCTCTTGTATAAGAACGACTCTCACCTGTAGCCATGGATAAGTCGGTTTCAAGATCATTAAATTCTTTAACTGTTGAAAGTGCTTCTTTACCTGCATCCGTAATCTTATACAGTCCATCCTGCATTAGATTCGCTAAACTATATGCGCTGAATGCTTCTCTGAAACTACTTCCTAGTGAAGAAAAGATTCCCTGGCTTCTCTGTCCTGCTGCATTTACATTATTTAATGCATCCTGCATATAAGTTAAGCCAGATCTGTCAATGTTGGGAACATTGATTTCCTGTTCTGTCTGTGTAGTAGTATCAAGCGCACTACCAACTGAATCACGTAATGTATCAGCATTAACATGAACGTCAATATTTACATCTTTAATACTCTCAATCGCAGAACGTATCTGTGATTCTATTTCTTCTGCATCAACCTTAAAATTAACAGGAATATCAACATCTGTTAATGCGGCAGTCAGATTAGATTTTAACGATTCCTCATTAATCTTTAAATCTACATTTACAGGTTCATCCCCTGTGCTTAACTGGTTAATAGAGCTACGAAGCTTTGATACAATTTCTTCCTCATTAATCTTTAAGTCTACATTAATTGCTTCACCAGATTCTGTTCCTGCATTCTGGATAGCAGAACGAATATCAGAAGCAATTTTCTCTGTATTAACCTCAACATCAAGTTGGATTGTTGATTTATTAGCTTCTGTAGCAGACATAATATTGGTCTGTAGAGCATCTTTCATTTTCGTTGCAGAGGATAAAACTTCCTGTGCAATAGAATCTGACATTGCTGTAAATTCTGATCCTTTCAATTCGTTGATAGAAAAACTCTGAGCCATATCTGCTCTTGCCTGTTTCATTAAGTCAAAAGCATGAGTAATCTGATCTGCCTGAGTTGTAATATCTATTGCAAAATGTTCTGGAAATAGAGTGGTCATCTCTCCCCAGATAGAATCAATAGACACTCCTTTCGTGGCATCACGGACAATTTTCCCTACATTATTTTGCAGTAACTCTTTATAGGCATCACCGCCCATTGCTTTTTTCAATTCATCAGAGACATAGATTTTCTTATCTTTGAAATAGTTGAAGAAGTTATCATAAATACCAGAACTGGATTTAATAACTTTTGCATTTTTCGTGACTGCTTGTTCAAGTCCATTTAGCCCCTTATAAAAACCATCCGCTTTGGCAAAATCAAAATCTTTACCGTTCCATGTCTTTGCCAGACTGGAAACCATACTATTCATTTGGGATTTTAATTTATTGATAGTTTTTGAATCTGAGATATTAAAAGAATTTGCTAATTGATTTGCGATTGAAGATGTGTCGAGCTTGGTACTCGATAGACCTTTTTCAATATTAGATAGTAATTTCTTTGCAGAATCCTGATTGACTTCCACATCCAATTTTATTTTTCTTTGCTCTTTGGTTAGAGCATTTAGCTTCTCTTCGGCTTCTGATGTATCCAGATCAGCCTTAACATTTATTTCAAAATCTGACATTTATACCTCACTTTCTTTGTATTATCATATTGTAATATTATTTTTAATTTAAAAAACAACCTATTAGATAGTCTCTTGTGTTCTTCTATTTGAACCGTTTTCCAAACGATTCATTTATATTTTTCTGTACATCCGTTTCGGTCTTCATCCAGAATCCACCATTACCAATCAGTCCACCAGATTCTGCATAATTGTAGATTGTATTTGTATCTCTTCCTGCCGGGGAATACCCGTAACCTGTATTTAACGATAATTCACCTGACATACCAGATACAAACATTGTTGGTGATTCTTTTAATGCACCTATTCTATGATAATCGCCCTCTGGTACAGTATAGAAATCATTCACATTATTTTTTGTGTCCTCATAAGATTTTTCCATAGCTTCTTGTAACGCTTCTTCACATTCTTTTTGTATTGCCGCTTTGAGTGCGCCCCATGATGTAAATATTCCTCCCATAATTTTTTCTCTCTACTTTCCTTAGAATATTTCAATTCATACTATCTCATAAATTTTTACTATAAGGTTAGAAAGGAGTGCATTTTTACGCACTCCTTTTCAAAATAGACTCAACAATCCCTCTTGTTTTAGAAAGCTGCTGTCTTAATCCTATAATTTCTTCATTCAACCTTTCATTCTCTTTTCCAAGTTCTTGAATTGCTTTAGAATTATATTCTGTCAACAATAAAGTGTTAATGCACTTCACATTCATAGTACCATCTTTATCATAACCGCCACCAGTAGTAAGAAGAGGATCGATTAACTCTAATTCATCCGCAACGCATCCTAATTCTTGATGCACTCCTGTTTGTTTCCAGTTAAATTCTCTAATTTGCATTTGCATAATTTTCGATAAAGCATTAACGGAAGAATCTTTTATATCTCTTTTTAATCGTATGTCTGAACTTGAGCCAGTAAATGTTGCTGTGCCCCATGATGTAGATCCATATTGTGCACGAATACTGATTTTGTTTCCTGCATGAGATTGTAAAAAAGCAACTTTGGTTTTATTAGAACCCGCCGATGCTATAGGTCGTCTAAATACGGCAGTTGCATTAGCATCTTCTTCTGCATTATAATCAAGAAACGCAAAGGAATTTCGAGCTGTTACTTTTCCATAAAATCCTGATTCTCCATCAACATGTAACGTACTTTTTAACGTTGTTCCACTTTTAACAGTCAATGTTCCACTTGTATATAAATTTACTCCCATAGAGGTATTTTTATTATTTGTATATATAGCAGTAGCATCAATTGAATTAGCTGATATTGTTTCGGCAACTAACTTTTTACCTACACTTAAATTTAGAAGGACTGATAAATCATCATAGCAATAAACTGTTGAACCATATAAAATAATGTGTGCACCTGATGGCCCAGATGTTTTTCCATCACCTATTAAACCTATATTTAAACCAGATTGCCCTGACCATTCAATAATTTTCTGATAGGTATCAAACGTATCACTATAAACAGAATAATTTTGTTTTGCTCTCATAGTGGTGGCATTAACTATTCCAGTAAGACTTCCATTTGTAGCAGTAAAGTTACCACTTGAATCAACTTTAAATTTTCCATTTCCAATATTAATTGAACCACCTGTTATACTACCAAGATCAGCAGAAATAGCAGATAACTGAGATACGCTAATTTTATCGGATGTAATAGCATTTGCTGCAATTTTATCAGATGTGACTTCACCAGATCTGATCTTAGCCGCAGTAATAGCACCATCAACTATTAACTCATTCCCCATCATTCTATATACAGAAACATTACGGATTTTAAGAGTACCAGAAAATGTACCTGAACCTGCACATTGTATACAAACAGAAAAACTTCTAACATCCGAATCTAGTTGCACAGCAGTAGAAACTTTTTGAACTGTTCCTGAAGAATTGGATCGTCCTCCAAATGGAATAAACCAACAACTTGCTCCATTTGTTTTTATTCCATATAATCCAATATTAATATTTACATATGTATTAGCACCATAGTTATCAGTTGTAGTTGCTTGTACTGTAGATGCAAATTCAAATTCGATTCTGAACCATTCACCACCATTACACTTATATGAATTATAGTCAACAGGACTTATAGGAATATCTCTCTGTGGTGAATGTTGAAACCAAGGATTGTTATTTCCATCAGCAACTAATTTGAATCCATAATTACCATATGTATTAGCATTGAGATTTGCGTAATTCATAGTATCACCAAGGACAAGACGACCATTTTCAATATTACAGTTACCAATCCTACCACTCGTTGCTGTAACGCTACCAGTAATTGTTGCTTTGGTAGCATATAACCCTCCATCATGTCCAACTTTAAATGGAGCATTACTTGAATCAGAATTACCTGTCCAAATAGCCCAACCTTGACTTGGTGTACTACACAATCCAATCACATTATTATTTCCTGCATCATTGACTAATTTATAATCAGATATGCTAAATCCACCAATCTTACCAGAACCACTTACAATCCTACCACTAAAGAAAGCATTGCCTACAGCATAGAATCCATATCCAGTAGGATTTTCTCCATTAACAGCAGGAAGTCCACCTAAATATCCCATTCGCACAACAGGCTTACCATCATCAACAGTTCCGTCATAAATATCAATACTTGATTTCTTATCTTCATTATAAGATGACATTCTGATTCCTACAGGTCTATTCTTAGTTGTGCCATTAACATTAAGATTAACTTCATACATCATCATTTTTAAATCACCAATAGCTGAACCAGAATAAGTCTTACCTTGCTCAATTCCTGCACAATCGTCAGTAGTTGCAAAATTTAATGTGATATATGCTGTTTTAGCAGTAGTAGTATTTAATTGTCTTGCCATTGTACCATTTACTACACCGAGAACAGATGTATTGATACGTCCCATAAGTTTAATTTTACTACCAGAAGTCCATGTTTGACCTCCAATAGTAGAACTTATAATATTGTTATCAGTAATAGTAAGAGTAACAGTAGTGCCAGATTTTGAATTAATATAAACACTTGGATTTGTAAAGATAATACATGGAGATACATAGAATGTAGAACCAAGATTTGTAATATTATCAATCGCCCATATTGTACTACGAAGTTCATCTTTAACATAAACATTATTGAATATTGCTGTAGCAGCATCCGCATTGATACGTGACGAAACATTGACGTTTGTTGCACTAACATTGTTTGCAGCTAAATTTGAACTTGAACAGGTTACCCCGTTAATATTTAGAACACCTTTGCCACCTTCAATAATTCTTGAAGTATAATCATTATTGCTATTGACACAATGGAAATCTATGAATGGTGTAGCTCCATATAATTCAACAGCAGCATTTTTGATGGTAAGACCATTATTTAGTTGTGTTGTTCCAGATACAGTAAGACCTTTATTTGCCTTTAATCCTACTCCACAGGTAACATTTGAACCATTTGCTTTAAATGCTGAACCACTACCCCCAACTTGAAGTTCTCCATCAGTTCTAAGCGCACTTATTCCGCAATAAATACCATATGAAAAAGGCTGAGAATTATTCATGGTATTATTGATACGAAGCCAATCATCATATCCTTGCAGAGCAACTTTACCATATAATTGTAGATTGCCATTGGTAACATTTATGTTTCCATTATTAACATTCAAACTTCCATTAAATGTACCACCATTATTGAAATAAACCTTATTCAAAAATCGTGAACTACCTGTCACGATCAAATTATTTAATTGAGCCAAATAAATCGCGCCCCCTTTCAAAAAAGAGGACGATATTATTCGTCCTCATCATCAATCATAAATGATAGCATTTCAAGGTCTGCAAAAGATGGATTTGCATCTTCGATATCATCAATACTGATAATCTTGAAATTGATCTCGTTCTCTTGTAGCATAAGATTATAATGTCTTTTCTGAAACTCAGAAAGGTATTCAGGTTTAACTGTTCTGATTTTAACTTCGTCCCCATATTCATCCTTTACGGGATTACCTTTTTCATCTTTCATAATTGACTCTGTAGAATGTTCATTATCCTCATATTCGGACTGAATTTTTGAGATTTCCCAATTGTAAGCTATTTTAATTTTATTTACTTTTTGTAAATTCTTTAAAATATTCCATTTTGTTTGAAGAGTGCTCTTTTCCGTAATTCTATTAATCATGGTCATTACATTTTCCTGCTGATTATATTTCGCAAAATTGCAAATAATATTGTTCGCCTCAATGTTAGTTAATACCATTTTTTTAGTTTTCATAATTAATTGTTCTCCTTTTCAATGATTTATTTTGAAAGATATTCTTTCAGCCGTTCATACTGCTTCGGATATAATTCTAATCTTCCATGTCTAAACTGTGATAAGCAGCTTGAACTGATATGCGTCACATTGCTTATATAAGATTGCTTTTCTCTTATCAATCTTTCATTGTAAAGCTTTCTTAATTCATCTTGTGCCATATATGCTCCTTTGCTCAATTATTTTTTCTAACATATTTTTTAATTAAAAAATTTTGTAAAAATATACACCAGAAGTTAAACTCCTGGCATATATTTCGATCGTATACAGATGAGGGTTATATTGAAACGGCATAATGTCGATAATATCAGCGATACGGTTACACTCGTTGGGAGCAAGTGTAACCGTGTGGGAAGAAGTACTAAGCTTACGGTCTTTTCTTTCTCCCTAAGGGAAATATTGATTTTCGTTGATATTACTGAATTTCTGGCGTTTTTTGGTGCTGTTTTTTGTAAAAACATGACAAAAATAATTCCTTGTCATAATCAAAAAGTATTTCTAACAATCTATTCTGCATATACGATTCTGCATTAAATGCAGCACTGATAAGAACCTGCATTGTAGATTTTGATATTTTCAATTTTTGTATACCCTTTACATAGCTTTCAAATATATAAGTTGCCATATCGGAATAATTATTTTCATTGGAATCGAGAGCTTTCATTTCAGTATCAAATGCCCTAGCTTTTCTAATTACTGTCTTATACTGAGATGTTTTCTTTACACCTTTTTCAGGAAATATGAAAACTTCTTTTATTCTTATTGACTTTCTCTGATATTGCTGCTCTACTCTTGTATCTATAGTTTTATCTAAAATTAATTGTGAAAGTATCTCCATCGGACATTTAAAGTAATCTGTCATTTTATTCTTTGATTTCTTCTTAGGTTGTTTCTTTTTCGGCTTTTCTTCTTGAATCTTAGAATAAAACACAGGATATTTTATTTTCACTTCACGACCAAAAGATTTATTATTTTTTATATTTATTATTCTGGATTCTTTTTGTAATCTGACTAATTCATCTCCAACGGATACATCAAAAATTCTTTTAGAAGCATCAATTGATACTTGCGCAAGTACAGAGCAAATAACAAAAATATCTCTTAAATCTTTATTCTGTTCACCTGTATTATACATGGTATCATAATAATAACTCAACGCCAGTTGCGCTGTATTACTACTACTGCCTATATCATCCTGTCCACTTGCAATTTTATGATCCATAATAGCATAAGATGACATATCTTTACTATACACGCTTACTCCTTTTAAAGGAATCTCATTAATAATGGTATGATATTCTGTATATGCTTTCTTTGCTAACTCAACAATATCCACTTGATTTGTTACAAAACATGAGTCACTATCAAGATCCTGTCCATTTAATCTTGCCTGAACATCACTACCAATACCATTGATGATAATTATATTATCACCTAATTTCGGAAAGTATGTCTGAATTGGCTCACTGTATTTATTAATCAGATATACAATATTATTTGGAGAATTGTGCGGACTTCGGAAACCTGCCAGACATTCACCATCATTAAATCTTGTGGTATAACATCCAATCCCATCCCTACGGCTTATAAAACATCCTTCATTTAGATAATCTTGTCCTGTGACCATCATTAATAAACTTATAGGATTTCCACAAATCGTAAGATTGTCACCCTCTTGAAGTAACTTGCCAAGCATCAAACGCTTTCTCTTGAACTTAGAAAGAATATCACTTTTCCTGTCCTTAAAAAATGAAGTATACTGAATGTCTGTATTGTGTTCATATAATGCCACCAGAATCCTGTCTATACTATAAACAGATTTATTCATACGCAAGTGATCTACAAATGCATCGGTACTTTTAATCATGGTATTATAATAATCGACACTCGTCTGAGCAATTCTTTTTAATACTTCAACATCAGTCGTAGGTAAACTATTATTCATTTGATACGAACTACGTTGCAGATTACCATACTTGCTCTTATGCGCTGTCTTAACTATTGCAAACTGTTCTCCATCTCTCTGCATGAATTTTTTGTAGAAACGGTATGCTTTTAAGTCAGTTTTACCCATTAAGTCCTTAAATTTCAGCCATTTGATAGAATTATCTGTCACAATCACTTTTACATCAGAAACCTTCATGACATTTCCAAACATGTCCGTAACTGTTGCTGTATCGTATTCAGTTTTGTAATAATCTTTAAAGTATTGTTGGATATTGCCTCGAAATAGGCATGATTTAAAGAAGTGACTCCTGCAATAGATAAAGCCTTCCATGTCCTCTGGAAATATAGAATCATCAATTAATCCCATTCCATCCCAAAGAACATTTTCAATTTTATATTTTTCATATTCCTGTACATAACAATGTTTTTCATCATCAACTCTAACCGCCAATGCAGGAAGTTCTGTTGCTGATTTTTGATCTTTTACAATCAGAATGTTCTCCATTGGAATATGAATATAATTCATTGCAGATGCAGTGATTAATGTACTATATGCCGACATCTCTACAATCTTTGCTCCTGTATCTGGCATTTTATCATACAAATCCATTGTAAGATATTTTCTCGCTTTATTAAGCAATTCATCACGAATAAATATGCAACTTCCGTCTTTAGCTTTTCCAGGAGTACGATATAACATACGATATAGAATAGTCTGAAATGCTACAACTTCACCAGTCTTTTTATCATATGTATTCCAAGTAATTTCACATCCATCTCTATAATACATTTCTCTTAACTTATCGGGTGAAATCTCTGGCTTACTGCTCTTAACACTATCTGCACTTTTTGGTACGGAATAATCAAATTTTATTATGACAAAATCAAGAGTATGATCCTTTTTCATCAACCTGACTCCATGATGAAGCATATAATGAGAAAATATACTATCGTTGATTACTGCATCTCTCCATGTAAGATAATATTTTTTGATTATTCCATTCTCATCTTTATCCACGTATCCATTATTCACCTGATAAATCCTGTTTGCTTGCACACTACGGATTTTAAATGTGCAATCTTCTTTTGTATTCATATTTATATACTCCCCTTTCGTGCATCCTAAGAAATACCGATTTCATCGTAAATAAACATCCAATTCGGTAGCAGAAATCATTTAATCATCTTAATATGACTTGGTTTCTTAGCATCCATTTTGATAATTTCACCTGTCTGGTTATCCTGTATAAGTCCTGCATCTTTATTGATACTATAAGATGGAACATCATACATTTCGGAAAATACTTCTGCAAATCCTTTACCAGTTTTCTTTTTATGCAAGTCACTAACCAGACACATATATTCCATCAAAATGCGTTCTAAATCTTCATTGCAATAATCCCACATAAGACTGAACACATTATCTCTTCCAATTGGTTTATCCCAATCCATCTTAGATAAAGCTTCTACTGTATAAAAATAATCCTTACACTGATATTTTTCTCCATCGTAATCTTTTCTTATTGGAAATATAGATAATAGGTCACGAATGGTCAGGAATCCGATAAAATTATACAATCGGTCAATAGTATCATACAAATTCTGTCTTACTTCTTCTGGCTGCTCATATCTTTTGCCATCAACTTTATATAGTTCTTCGCCCTGTCTATCAATATCAAGTAAACTGATTACATGCTTAGTGCCGATAAAAGCTAACTTAACCGCCTGCTCATGAGAGAGATTTCCTTTATTTATGCATTCTTCCAATCCTTTTTTCAATTCTCTGTTGTAATACTTCGCCCAGACATCAGCATATTTTAAAGCTCTTCTGCTGTTCTCAATTATATTCTGATGTTGACCGCCATTAATCATTTTAATTTTATTACTCATGCCACGTTCCTTTCATCCTTCACTTGTCCTTCTTTTTGAACCCGTACTTTTGGGTACAGGTTGGAATAATCATTCTCACGCAATCTTCTTATTTCTTGCACCATATACAACAGGTTCAGAATCACCATCAACGCACTCAGCATTTACAACTACTTTCTTTGCACTCTTTATATCAGGTAACTCAAACATAGTCTTTTGTAATACATTCTCCACGATACTTCTCAATCCTCTTGCACCAATACGCTTCTCATTTGCTATAGCAGCAATCTTCATTAAAGCATCTTTTTCAAACTGTAGCTTGACATCATCCATAGCAAATAACTCCTGAAACTGTCGCACAATTGCATTCTTTGGTTCAGTAAGGATTCTTACCATATCATTCTCTGTCAATGGTGCAAGTGTTGTGATTACTGGTAAACGTCCGATAAACTCAGGCATCATGCCATATCTCACAAGATCATGCTGTTGTACATTTTCAAGTGTAAATTTTTCTTCGTTAGATATATTCTCCGCATCAACACCAAAGCCAATAGTTCTGTTTACCTTTTTATCTTGATTAATAAGCTTCTCCAATCCATCAAAAGCACCACCACATATAAACAGAATATTACTGGTATCAATATTTACACATTCAGCATTAGGATGTTTACGTCCACCACCAAACGGAACTCTTGCAATTGTACCTTCCAGAATCTTTAATAATGCCTGTTGGACTCCCTCACCAGATACATCCCTTGTAAGAGAAGTATTCTCACCTCTTAACGCAAGCTTATCAATCTCATCAATATAAATAATACCCTGTTGCGTTTTTTCAAGATTACCCTCTGATTTCTCATATAGTTTCAAAAGAATATTCTCAACATCATCACCGACATAACCGGCTTCTGTAAGAGATGTAGCATCTGCGATAGCAAGCGGAACACCAAGATATTTTGCTAAACATTTAATAAGGAAGGTTTTACCACATCCTGTATTGCCAATCATAAGAATATTGGATTTCTCAATTTCAACATCTGACTTCTTTTTCTGGTGCATTCTCTTATAATGATTATAAACAGCAACAGATAAAGTTTTCTTTGCATCATCCTGTCCAATCACATACTGATCCAGATAAGATTTAATCTGTGAAGGTGTTGCATCTATATGTTCCTGATGTTCTCTTAATCTTCGCTCTTGTTCTGCATATTCAGATAACATCTCATGTCCTTCTTCAATACACTGGTCACAAACGTATCCATAAACTCCTTGCATCAGATGTAATACTTGATTTTTACTTTTGCCACACATAGCGCAAATCTCATTTGGATGTTCCATTTTTCTTGCCATAATTATTTATTCTCCTTGTAATCAAATTAATATACCTACCTGTTTTCCCCTCTAGGTTATTTCTCTTGCGTAAGCAAGGAAATACATCGGTAAGTTGCTTGTCAACTTGCCGCCTACCTGTCGGGACGATATATATTAAAGAAGCACTTCATATTTACCTGTATCTATCAAGTTAATAACTGTCTTTACCATTGTCTTTGGTGCGGTGTCTGTATATACCTTTGTTGACTTTGTATTCTGTATGATTTCTTTCATAGAATATTTATCCAGCAGCAGGGATTGTAATTTTTTTCTATACTCCATCCATGTAAGTCGATCTGCTCTATAATTACTAGCATCTGCTGATCCAGTAAGACTCTCATACCATTTGCCCCATTTCTTCTCTAAATATGCATTCTTACTGATAACCTTTTCACAAGTCATTAGACAAGCATATATCAGTTCTTCACTGATTAGTCCATTGGATAAATTCTCTTTCTCATGCTTCATAGTTTTCTTATACATATATGTTCAACCTTTCTTTGTGTAGTAACTTATGTCTCTGACAGTAGACTCCTAATTTCTGCCCACAAGCAAGCTTGTGAACAGAGAATTAGTAGCATCACAATGTGCAATTTTTTACATTTCTCCGCTTACGCTACGAAATATAAAAAATGTGACACATTCTGGATTATCTCTTTTAAGCAGATTATTTATGATATTATGATTGAATTAATATAGTATTACCTTATCCTTTTCTTTACGGAAAGACCCCTGAAACCCTTGTAAATAGGGCATTTCAGAAGCTAAATGTGGATTTTAAGAAGCTCATTTTCCACATTTTTATCATGCTGCTTCACTCATTGTCTTACATTCATTAATCCACATTTTTAATAATTCTCTCATTCTTTCACTGGGAATATAAAGATTTATTGATTTACCATCTCTTATTTGACTTCTCCAAATCCATTGTAATAAAGCAGATAAAGAAAATAAATTATCATCAAATTCAATATGGTAATGCTCTACGAATTGTTTTATATCAGGTGACATAAAAAAGTTTATTAGATACGCTAAAGACTTCTTATTTTTAAACTCATTGGTTCCTCTTGCATTGCAAGAAACAAATCCTTTTGTATATCCTTCACCTTTCACATATTTACAGTAAGGTTTAAAAACTGTATACATATTATCTATGGATTTTGTTTTAGTAACCGTTCTAAAATAATTCTCTGTATTGTTCTTCAACTGTGAAAATATGGATCTGTTCTTTTTTCTCTTATCTTCATACCATGATTTTGATAATGGATTTGACTTTCCTATTTTCATCCCAATTTTGTTAAATTTGCCATCGTATATATTAATTAAATCAACAATATTTTTTCTCTTCTCATATTCAATTTCTTTACAATGCGGAATCAATTGTCTATCATAATCCAACATATATTTTTCGTACTTGATTCCATGAATATCAAAATAAGATTTCTGAATACTTCCTTCCCACAAGTATGTAAAAATATAACTTTCATCAAAACATTTGAAAAAATCAACAGGAAAATTCCACATAATAATCCTTGCTAATTCATCACTATTCTCTTTTTTAAATCCCATTAACGATTTAAAACTGCAAAGTCTTTTAATATCACCATAAACACCTTTATATGGTTTTCTTTCTTCATTCCAAACTAAAAATCCATCTTCATCTAATGACACAAGTTTTTCATTAAATATGATTTTTAAGTCATCCTTGCTGATTTTATATGTATCCAGAACATCTAGGCATTCATCAATCATCAGTACATAGTTCTTGCTTTTTAATAATTCCAACATATCCAGATCCATCATTTTTATTAGCGAATGAGTTGTTACAATATTTTTATCATTCTCAACTAACCATCTGAAATTCTTCCACTTACTCCCCCATTTTTCTGGATCAATAATATCAATATCTGTTTTCTCTTTAAATCTCTCACATTCTGATAAAAGTGGTACTATACATAAAAACTTTTTGTCAGGATTCTGATTGATGTGATTAATTGCCCATGTACTTTTCCCACTTCCCATAATGTCATCTACAATTTTAATTACTGATTCTTCAATCATAACGCATTCCTCCTCATGCTAAAACTTTATTTATCTGTTATTTATTCTCTTCTTATCGTTCTTCTGGTAAGAAAATTGTTGTTTGTGGATTTTCATTCAAATCCGTTTGAATCCAAACTTCTTTACCATCAAGTCTATAAATTCCTATAACATCACCATGTCCAGATCTTATGGCTGCTTCATTTATTTTTGCATCTTCCCATCCCTCACCCCAATCACATGACTCATATGTTTTAAGCAAAGATTGAATCTCTGTGGAATCCAGATTATATCCCATTGCCATTACTCCGTTAGAAATATTCAATTCTCCAAGATAAAATTTCTTTCCTGTATTTGCTACTCTTTTGAGATTTGCAGCCCCTACTTTTCTGGATTCTTTTCTCATATAATCTAAAAATTCTTTACTGGCTAAAAATTCCTTATCCATTAGTCTATCCTTTCCCATTTTCATCGGTTGAACTAAGGAAATCCCTTATGATGTTCTTTACCAGTTCACAAACTGACCTTTTTATTTATCGTTCTCTGTTGCTCAATTCTGGTTAAGCTAAGGTTACATTTGTCGCATATGAACCTTTTTCATTCTGTCCTATATCAAACTTAACAACTTCTTTCTCTTTGAGAAAACGGTATCCTTTTCTTCCATCAATACTAATTCCTGTATAATGGATGAAATACTCAGTACCATCATCCACTGTAATAAATCCGTAACCTTTTTCTGGATTGAACCATTTAACTGTTCCTATCACTTTCTTCTCTTCTGACATTTTTAATTTTTCCTTTCTCTATACATATAATCAATACGGGAATCGAACCCGTATTACCTATTAGTTCTCTATTTCATTTAGTAATCTGTATACAGCAGCATATCTTTAATCTCGTGTGATGTAACACCATCAGCAATGTCAAGTTTAATTACCATATACACATCACAGTAATTAAGCCTTCCGATGTCTAATGTGACAGGATTAGTTGCAGCATCAAATTTAAAATCAATCATCTCTGCGAAGTAACCAGATTCACATAGAAATTCTAGTTCTTCTACAAACTGATCAGGTACATATTCATTATCTCCGCTATCCTTGAATGCTTTGACTGATATAACGGATAACTTCTTATTATTAATGGCATTTAATACTTTATCAGGTGTTGTATTTCTCTTCATGTTCCGCTCCATATTCTTAGGTACATTGCACCAAATATACCGATGCAATGCACTGTATATTATTTTTCTGTGTGTTTATTTTAGTTTGCTGTTTCTTTGTTTTTGTTCTTCCAACTCATATATGCAATATATACAGATGCTTCGTCTACTCGATTCATACCTGCTACTTTTCTAAAATCTCTAATCATCTGATTATGTCCTCTGTCAAATGCATCCGAATGCTCTTTCAAAGTTTCATCCAGATTTTCACAAATTATATACCAAACCGATTTTTTCATAGAAAGAAGATCATCTATAATCTGCTTATCTGTAACATTGCTCTTCATCAATACTCGTGCTAATTCACACTGATGATGACTAGGCTTATCGAGAAGATCATTTAAGTTACCATTTATTCCTGGTGTCTCTGAAACAGAAAAAGTTACATTGTCGTTCAAAGTAAAATGATATCCATATTCATCTTTGTATATAGTTTTTATCACATCTGCCTTAACCATCATTGAAGCGTTGCCACCGTAATTATAGTTACCTGTGTAGAATATAAGTTCTTTTTCTTCCTCATTGTAACCAATACGTGCCTTTGACAATGCTGTCATAACACCTTCAAATTCTTTTGGCATAACTTCCATTACCATGTCTTTTACTTCCTGTACAAACTCTTTTACTGTGATTTCTTTCATCATGTCTCTTACCCTCCGTATAAATTATTTAATTTCTGGTGTCTTTGTTACATTGAATGCCAGTCCATCATCTAAAGTAATAACGTAGCTTTCCTCATCCATAGAGGAAATATTATAAATATTGTCAGTTTCAAATATCAAACTTGCATTGCACCCGTAATAAAATACAAGTTCTTTATTTTTATCATCATGAGACACTGTTGCATTACTCAATTCCATCGCTGCTCTGCTATATACACTTGGTTCCACATCTATGTGTGAATTGCCTATCTGTTTCATAAATTCCTCGACTGTGATATAAAGATTTCCCATTGCTATGTCCTCCTGTGTTCTTACTTGTTGTTTTGTTATAGGCTACTTGTGTATTCCCTATCTGTTACTTGTTCATAGTTGTTCGTAACTTCTCAATCTAACCCTTCCAATAATTCCAGACTTGTACGTTTACGCTTACTTACCGACTTACTATCTGGAACAACTGGACTTTCAATCTCTTCTAAATCATCAAGTAGAGTTAAAGATTGTCTACGATTGAGCCTAGCACGCTGTTCATCTGAAGCATCTTTACCAAGTTTTTTAATATATTCAACTGGAAAAGATAATCCTGATGCACAAGCTATATTGACCGCTCCATTAGATCCTGTAAAAATGTTCTCTGGAACACCAATAGCTTTTTCAATTTCATGCTCGTCAATCTTATTTTTGCCTTGATTGATGATTCCAAGGTTTCCAACAATACCATCTGCATTGATAGGAAGAAAAATATTTTTTACAGTTAATGCTTTTACCATATCAGCTGTGGTTACTCTGTTATTTTCTGAATTTTTATCAGATAACATAGCAATCACAAATGCACCGTTATCTTTCAGCATCTTCATCTTTTCAGAATCATCAAAGTTTGACCCACTGGAATAGGAAGTATCACTTAAAAATGCATCCAACATATTTACCAGAATCGTATTAATCTTTTTCAAATCTGAATAAGATTCATTATTTACAAAAATAATGGCACCCAGTTCTTCAATCTGCATGAGTTCTTTTGCCACATTATACGCATTCAGTCTTTTCTGAATTGACTCATCTTGTCTTGGCATAAGAATTACTGGAACAACAATTTTATCTGGATTTTGCACCAGAATTTCACTTACAAATGTAATACATCCTGATCCTGATGAACCGCCTCCAGAAGCAATCACGATATTGATTTTTTTCTCTATTTCTTTAAGTTTCTTCAATATATGCTTATTACGTTTTAACGCTTCATAGGCAAGTTCTCTATTTCCTGCAAGACCGTCATATCCTTCAAGCCTCATACTATTTTTAGCATTGGGAATACTTTTAATATCTTGTTCTGATCCGTTTACCGAATATGTAAGATAATTTCTCTCCTGGAACTCATAAGTTACAGTCATACCGCCTAAACCTAAACCAATAACTGCCGTTGAATCTTTAAGCATGTTCGTTCTCCTCTTCATTCTTTATTAATTTCAAACCTTTTTCTGTAATGTAGTATGTGTATGCTTGCCAATCTCCGCATCCACGCTCCACATATCCTTGCTCTCGTAATTTTTTTATTTTTCGAGAAGTTGTTGTTCTGCATGATTTTGACATTTCCATGATTTCCTGTAATGTCATGCTGTGAAAATGACTGGTACAGTTTTTCTTTTTCAAAATCTTTAGAATCACATAACCCAATCTGTTCATTTGATAAATCACCTCCCGTATTTATCACTTTCCTGTTTATTAGTTAGTCCATAGTGTGCTATGGGATAGTAATACAATTTCAATAGTGTTGTATAACTGACCACTGAAAGGTAAAAATTTTTGATTCCATCCATATAATCAAGATGAAATCATTGTTTCAAACATCCGTCTTTTCTGGCTCATTTTGCTGCTTTTTGATAGACTTCTCCCATCGTTTTCTGCTTCTATGTGCTTGCTTACGGGTTTTGAATACGTGCTTTAGCGGAATGGTAAATGTTTCACTATCTCTAAATGAATAAAAGTTTACACTTACCAACGCCATATCACCAGGTAGTAAATCCATGATGTCCACTTCGAGTACATCATCTCCCCAAGATGGCACATAATAGCGTAGTCTTGGATACATTGCCATAATTTCTTCGGCTTTAACCATACTGTGATCCTCCTGTTATTCAGTTTTCATAGTACATTTGGGTGCAGGAAATAAACCAATCTGCAAATGCTCAAAAGTACATAGCTTACCTGTCATATCTCGCTGCTCTTAAATTTTTTATTGGGAAATAAATTGTGCAGACTTGCACAAAAATGAAATTAATGATATACTTTATCTTGCTAAGGAAAAGTATAGACTTCATTCGTGATGCCTGTACAATTACATACTGGATTGAGTCGTAGGAAGCTCTTTCCAAACTAAAGGGAAGTTTCAGCGTTGTAGGAGATGCTGTTACTTTCCTTTTTATTTTCCGTAACATCATTATATCATCGAACATTTGTTTGTGTCAACCTATAATGTTACGATTTAATTAAGTTCCGTTTACCTGTTCCAATGTGTCTGTTATCCCATCAACAGAGCAGTTATGTTTCTCTGTACTGCTCTTGTTGATGTTTTGATTATATCATTCCATCTGGAATGTGTCAATATGTTTTCTATATCTTTTCAAAAAGGTTTTTGATAACCTAATTTGGAATAATTTCAATACTATCATCATAAATATGTTCTATTTCATTCATTGTTGAAACATATTTGTTTATTAATTCCTTAACTTCACCTAATTTTTTTACGTATTTTGTTGCCAATTCATCCTGATCCGTTTTTGGTAATAATGACACTTCCATTTTCTCAAGGTTTTTCGGAGTAATAGTTTTTATAGATGTTCCCGTTTGAATACTTGATAACTGTGCCTTTCCTGTTTCGCTATCTAAAAATGTTTTAAGATAAAACGGATTTAAGACTTTCTTATTAGTACGAATTGCAATAAGATTTCCGCTTAATATAGTCTTTATATCATTCTTTTGCTCATAAACGGCACACTTTATTGTTGTATTTTTCGCAGTCAATACTATATCACCATCTTCTAAAAGAAATTTTTGAACTTTAGATATATCCTCTATAACTACAGGAGTAAGCCCATCAACTATAAATCCCTCATTTGTTAAATCCGATATATTTATAATTCTATATGGCGTGATTTCTGGATTATCAGTAATAATGTTATCTAAATTTTGTGCATTAATCTGGTATCCCCTAAAAATAATAGTACACATTTTTCCTAATTCTGTACCATTTATTAACACTTCTCCACTGTCTATATATTTTTGAACTGATAAATAGTAATCCGCTTGTACAATCTCCTCCCTAGTTACTAAATATTTATTTTCTCCAGAATGTACATACAAATTTACAATTGAATCAATATCTTCTTCTGTAAAAATAGTCTCTCTTCTTGTTTTATGACACATTTCTTCCGCATCTATCATAATCACTTTATCTGTTAACGCTCTATTCTTCTTTAATACTAAAAGTGATGATTTAACACCTGTATATGGTGATAAAATTCCAACAGGAAGAGAAATAACCGCATCCAAATAATTATTATTAATCATCAATTCCCTTATATTTTTGTCTACACTATTAAATAATCCACCTTCTGGAACTAAAACAATCATCTTTCCATCATGTGACAATTGTTCTAAAAAGAACACACAACTTAACATATTTGATGAATATCTTTTTATCTTTAAATTATTTTTTGCAATGGACGACAAATAAAGTTTTGGTATCATTTCGTCCATGTCATACTTTATATTAAATGGGTAAGTTACATATATACCATCAAACATTTGTTCAGATATAGTAAATATCTCTTTCCTATCAATTTGAATATTAGAATCACATATATATGCTCTGGCTTTCGCTATATCTGCAAATCTTATATTTGATGAATATCCGCAAAAACAAGTAGCTTTATATTTTTGTGCCATTTCTAACAAAAATGACCCTATGCCACAATCAGCGTGTAAAATGCTATTTTCTTTTTTTACATCTAATAATTTCATCACCAAGTCATTTATTGTGTTTATTTCGTTAAAATTACTAAGCAACTTATAATTTTGAGCTACCTCTTTAAAAGGCGGATTCAAAATAAATTCTTTCAAATGTTCTTCACCTAACGAAGCCAATGAATCAAACAATGTTATTAATATTGTGTCTGATATATCAATAAAGTCTCCTGCCAACCCCCAAATTATATCTCGACATCTTTTCTCCTTATTGCTTGCACTTCTTTTTATACTTTCAACAATTCCAAAAGGCACATGTCTTGAAACTAAGTTTAATTTAACATACGTTATTATTTCGTCCATTTGTTCTTTACCAATAAGTACAATAATAGACGATGCTTCTAGCATTAATAAAGAAGCATCTGATCTTTGAGATTTATAATTTATATAATCTTGAATTTCTTTCAAGTGGCTCTGAACTCTTATTGCATCCAATCTTATAATCCTCCGTTCTATATATCAAATCACTATTTTACTATACATCTATTTATTTTTTTAGTCAAGGTTATTGATAACCTAAGTTTTGTTTCCAACACAAAAGCCTCCCAGATTAACTCCTGAGAGGCTTTCATACTGTTCATATTAAATTATGTCTATTACATATTTCAAATATCTCTTTTAAAATCATGTCGACAAAAATTTTCAAGACTCTGAAATGCGTTTTATTTCCAAATCCAATTTTGATTTCTTAAAAAATATATCTGTATTACACGAAATTCTACGCCACCTGTTTTCATCGCAACGTTGAAATTTTATGGTTATTTCTTGAACATACATATTTTTATCAGATTTCATTAATAATATTATTACAACATTTAATTCATTATGTTTTTTATCAATTTCGTTTAGATTTAAATTTACATTTTTTGTAGAATTAATCTCACCTGTTGAATAATGATCTTCTCCTTCCTTGTAAGTTATATTTCTTGTTTGATTTCCATTTACAAAAACATCCATATGTAAAATATCTACGCCAGTTTGTCCCATATTTCGAATTGGTAATCCAGTTTCATCTAAAAGATAATCCCCATTACATGGAATATCTTTCTCCCAATATTTATACCCAACAGTAGTATATGCAATCTCAAATTTTCCTTTTTCAATTTTCTTTAAATGACCATTAAAAAGTCTATTTTTAGTTGCATTAATTATCTCTGTAAGTATTTGATCAAAAACAAATTCTTTTAACCACGGTGTAAATTCTACAAAAAAATTTATAATACTCATTATTTGACAGCTCCTTTTATAAAAAAAGAGAATTTTCTATACTACTATTTGTATATGAAAATCCTCTTTTGTAAAATCGTCTATTATTTAATCTTTATTCTACGTTCTCAAACATTTCTGCCAATGTCATAGAAATATTTGGGAAATCTCTTAGTGTTATCACTGTATCAGCATTGTAGTGGTCTTCATCTGGATCATCTTGGAGAATACAGCTATCCTTTAACTCATATTTGCCATCTTCGAGATAGTAAATCTGTACGGCTCTTTCTTTTGGCGAAACAATCCAATATTCTGATATACCTGCATTTTGATAAATTTCTTTTTTTACGGTCATATCCCTTAATGCAGTTGCAGGACTAAGAGTTTCCACGATGAATCTAGGTGTTCCAGTATAAGAACCACCTTTCAAATGTTTGCGATCACAAACGATCATTACATCAGGGATTACATAATCATTATTCTCTTGTGGATGATATTTATAATCCAGATTCTCCATAAAGGGTAAACACAAGCTGCCTTTTAATCCTGCCTTTATGATGGAATAAATATTACCGTCAACAATTCCATGCTGATAATTCGGTGATGGTGACATATTATATATTACACCATTAATCTTCTCTTCTTTTCTATATTCCTCTTTAAGTAATGGCATATTATCACCTCCAAGTGAGTTTGGTTATATGTACATTATAATATAGATCATGTCTGTTCAGCAACTTATTTTTCTGCTTCTAACAAAGCAGATATAAATATCATCACAGCAGCAGTCGTGTTATACTCATTTCTTCACAATATATTAATGAAATAACCATCAAATTTCAACGCAAATGCCTTTAAGGTAAAGTTGTTAGGGTAGATGGTTTTCGTCCAGAATTTAAGGTTGTATATAAGGATTCTCAGCGTAGAATTTAATAGTTACAATTCTGTTTTACTTCCCTTCCGTCATAAAAAATCAATTTTGTTGCTGCACTGCCTGTTCCAACTGAGCAATTAAATCCGGTGTAATATCTGTGTTTTCAACATATCCATGATCTTTTTCAAATTGAAGAATTGCACTATTTGTCAATTTTCCTGGAACTCCATCGGTGCTTCCTGAGTTATATCCCAACTGCGTTAATAATTGCTGAACTTTTTGAATATTTTCTTTGTCAGTATAAACAACTCTCTGTGATACTATTCCATTATTAACAGTTAAGTAAATCTCATTTGTTTCTGCTTTTAACTGATAACTGTCTTTTTTATAAATTGCCAATTTAAAATCAATAGTACTGATATCATCAATATCTATACTTCCGAGCTGATCCTGATAAATATCTAAAATTGCTTCACCAGTTTTTCCAGATTGAATTTCACCATATAGTGAGGAATTAATAGATGTTCCATTCACAACTATACTGTTGTTTGCTGATGAGATTGATATATCCTTATGATACAAATTGACAACGCTCATCACTAATCTCAGGCTATTATACTGTGATTTTCCATATCCTGTGATTGTAATTTTAATGCCATCGTCGTTATAAACTTCTATCGGCTGTTGATTTTCACCTAAATTGACATCACTTGTATCAGCGGATGTCGTTCCATCTGTAGTATCTGTTGAAGTAATGGTGTATGTTGCTGTACCAGATTCTAATGCTGTCTTAGTATCTCTAAACTCTTTCAAATTTGTTTGATCCTCAATATCCATGCCATAATAGTCTACAAAATCCGGAACCAATATAGCACGAACGTTATAACCAGCACTCCAAAACTGATTATATATGCTATTAGAATCCTTATAATATCCAATAGCTTTTTGCTGTGTTTCAAGCGCATCAATATATGCAGTTGCCATCATTGAAAATTTTTTATTATCAAAAGTACAATCCTTATATTTTTCTAACAGATCATATTCTGCGTTTACAACATTTGTATCAAAATCTATAACTTCATCACTGGACATACTTTCAGTACTCCTGAGTTATCACTAATTTCCCAGCGTTTTTCAAGACCTGTTTTCAAATCATCTAAAAAGTCTTCTTGAGATGCAGTATTATTTTTCTCTTTTGCCATTACCGTTATCGAAGACATCATAGAAATTGCCGTAATAACAGCAAGTACACTTTTGAATATTTTCTTTTTCATTTGTTCGCTCTCCATTCTTTATTATTTTTTATCTGAGCAACTTCCTATTTTAAATAAGAATACAACTTCTTATTCATTATAATATCATGTTAAGAACACCCATTCAACAGATTATATTTTTTCTTTTTCGATGATACTATGATTATTATATTATTTTGTTCACAGAAATACTAAGGTAGTCATTCTGTGAACTGTATGAGCGTTTCCTTTTTGGGAAACGGTTATATATACTAATTCTCTTTCTTTCCAGTTAATTCTTTGTATCCTGCGTTGATGCTCTTTTCACCTGAGAGAACTTCTTGTTTTAGTTTCACGTTGTCTGAATCTAATATCTTCTTTCCTTTAGAGTATGTATCAGTTGATACACCCGCTGTTTCTGCTAATTTAGCACGTACATCAATTTTATTTTTAGAATCGACAGTTGTTGAAGAAATCTGCGAAAACTGTTCATTCTTATTATTCTCATTATTTTGTCTTGCAATCATCATTGCATTTTGTTTATTCTCTTTCGCCTGTTTTTCATAAATAGGTCTATACTTTTCAGTAATGGCAATTTTCTGGATGAATATATAAGGGTAGGTTCATATGAACCTTACCTACTTAGGGTAGGGTCTGCTAGAACCTCACCCAGTATGGAATGATCCGTTTAACATTGTGGCAAATTTACCGTGTAGTTGTCACTTGGTGACAATCATTATAAACAGGAATAATAATGTGTTGATATTGCAGCAGGGATGATGTTGGTGTTTTATATGCGTATGTTGTGTATTGTTTGTTTCCAGTATGCTATATATTGTATTGTGGTTGTATTTTATACGCTATATATTGTATATTATTCATGTTGTATATACTATATATTGTGTAATCTCACTCTCTCATAACCCAAAAATATTTTAATCACGAACACTAATCCCTGATATTTACTTTGATTATCAAACTATTTTTTATAAACTGAAAAATCCCAGATAGCCTTATAAATCAAGGCTTTTCAGCACTTCTTCCATTTTTCTGCACTATACCAAAATCATGAAAAATAGTTCGTATTTAATTTCGTTTTTCATTGTATTTTCAACGTATTTAGTTTTTTCACCTTATTAATTCCTGCTATTTTACTAGGAATTAGCCTATAATTCCTTGCTATTACTGACTATCCTCGAAGTTTACATAATATTCAACATCTATATACCATATGATTCCGTAAAACCCTTGTGTTTATTGAATATTCTAGGATTCTCGAACACCATATGTAGCAAAACTATTCCCTGCAATATCTCAAAAATATCACAAAGAATAGTTTATTTCCTAGTGTCTTAGTAGGTTTTATTTCATCTACGCTTAACCATAAAGATCTTTCATCTGCTTTCCCAAGTATTTTTTAATGAATCTCCATATGATCTTATTTCCAATTTTATCATCCATCTGATACATAAAAATATTACTTATCTTTTCTCCAAAATCACCCGAATAACTATCTGCTTTCCATGTATTGCATTCCCTACAACACGGCATAAGATTATCCAAACAATCAGCTCCACCTTTAGCTAATGGCACAACATGATCTAAGGTCATATCTGATAATAATAAATCTTTCCCACATATGTAGCATTTACATTCACCTTTACGATATACTAATTCTCTCTCATAAGCAGTATATTGTCTGCGTTTCATCTTTTGAAGTTTCTTTTTAGTATTGTCTTTTTTGCATAATGGATCATTCATAAAATCATCCGTATCATATGGAAAAAATCCTTCACATTTTTTTGGATTGAATATTACTTTACGCATCGCAACATTACAAGAATAGAATGTCTGTGCTTTTTCAATATCCTGTACCTTTTTTATCTTTCCACTATCATCCGTAGTAATATAATGCTGCCCATTTGTCAATACAATAGCCACAACCGCTACACCTCCATCCTTTACTTAAGAATGAACTGTTTCAATGAGTCATAGGCATAAATTTTACAGGATTTATATAATAATCCAGAGCCTTTTACGTTATGAATCTCCATTGTGTTTTTCAGATTACAAGTTTCACCATTCATTTTCTTAACAGTGACGCACAGGATGTAGTAGATTTCCGTTTTAGGTTTCCGCTTGCTGTTACGATCAAATATCTTTTGCAACTCCACATTAATGGTTACATCTGCATATGATGTCTGTTCTACATCTATATACTTCTTTAACAGTGTTAAGATAGCTTTCTTCATATCGTTTGAAATACTTACTTTCCTGTTTGGATGAAACATATCTAAGCGAATGATTGCCTTATTAGTTTTAAAATCTTCGCCCTCTGATTTTACCAACCAGTTAAAAGCTGATTCCTTTTTTAATTCATTAAATTCTGGATACTTTACTGCCATTTCTATAATCCTCCTGTCCATGTACAGGGAGAACACAGTCAAGCATTCTCCCATATTGTTTAAATTCCTCTATATCCTGCTTCTTCCCTTACCCACTTATGAAAATCAAAATTTTCCATATCTTCATTCTCTTGGATATAATTTCCATCATTGGCATGGAAACAGCTATTCCGATTCCGCTTGTCTTTGTCCCATTTATTCACATACTTAGGTGACTGCTTCATTTCACATCACTCTTTCCTTATGATTTACTGGAACAATTTATTTCTGATTGTTGCAATGATAGCTTCTTTTAAAGCAACATCACCAGAAATATTCACCTTGAAATACACTGTTCCAAACATATAATCTCTTTCTTTGTCCTCATAGTAAACTTCTAAAGCAGTAGATATTTTCCAGTCGGGAGAGATTCTTACATACAGGCGTGTCTTAGTATTTACTCCGGCATCGCACCAATCAACTCCATATCTCTGAGCTTCTTCATTGTTAAATTTGTCAACGTAGACAGCTTTCTTGATTGATTCTTCCCATGTGTCAGAAACTTCTGAAACATTGATGTAGAATTCCATCTCCCCTAAATCATCCATCTCTACTGATGTTACATTGATCTGTCCTAAAGTTGTGTTTACTGCCTGTTTTAATCCCATGATAATTTTCCCCTCTTTTCTATGATTTCTGCTCAAGGACGGATAATACCGCCCTTATTTCTGTTTTTTCTTCAATAATTTGCTGTCATCAAACCATTTCATAGGTTTTCCGCTGAATTTAACATTCGGCTGCATGATGGCACTCTTTCCAATATTAGTTACAATACCATGATCTGTTTCCACTACAAATGTTCCAGTGACTTTTGTATTGAGTGATTTATCTCCTTTTCCTTTATCCATATTCTTTCCCCCTTTTAATATCCGAATAATAACCAATGTGCAATCATGCCAAGAGGAAAGCCAACCATGATGAGAAACAGGATAAGATACTGTAATGCTCTATTCAATTTCTTTCTGATGGTTTTCTTGAGTGCTTTCTTGAATCTGAGTTCCCACTGATCATAGGTCATCACTGTTTCTGCATTCTGCTTCTTCATGATTGCGTTCCTCCTTGTGATCTTGAATTTTGCTGTGATGCTAAGGGATAAACACCCATAGAACCACAGCCATATGATTAGATGTTCAGAAGCATTTTGCCAAGTGCATCCCAGATAAGTTTCTTTACTGTACGGGTTCCCTCTTCGCCTAAATAAAGTGGAATGTCATCGTAATCTTCTACTACATCCTCGTTTGATTCCTGCCAGAGATAAATGTCAAGAATAAAATCTGAATTAATCCCTGTAATCCATCCGCCGAAAGTGTACTGTACATTCACATCAACACAGATTTCTTTTTCATCAACGTCTGGATGTTTCACAAGAAAGTCTTTGTATAACTTTTTCATAAGATCTTCTAAACCTTCATTTGCGTGTGAAATTGGAATATGTACCAGAAGATTCCCATTGACTGCTTCAATGTTATTCAGATTAATAGCTCCGATCTCTTTAACTTCTACCGTCTTGATTGATTTTGCTTTCATGTTTCGTCCTCTTTCTCCCCGTTATGCCGTTAGGACAGCGAATATGATTTATAATGTAAGCATCAGTTTTAAATACTGGTATGCAAATTTACGTGCTTCAAAGTCGATTCTTTCAAGATACTCCTGTATCTGCTGAGAACCACATTCAAGATACATGATCTTGTCTTCAAGTGATAAGCTATGCATAGCTTTCTCAACTACAGGATTAACAAGAGACTTAAAAGCATCTCTCAGCATTGCTATAAACTCCTGTTTTGTAGGAATCTGATCTGCTGCCATATAGATTGGCTCAATGTAAGTTGTATACTCTGCATAAGAGATATACTGTTCTGTAAAATTGCTGTGTTCAATAAACTCTGAATATATCATTGTGTATATCCTCCTTATATTTTGACTACCTGACCGCCAGTGTGACGGTCAACGCTCATAGCTTAAAGCCCTGTTTATAGTGGCTATGACCACTCATTATTTAATTACTCTTTGCAACTTTTACAGTGACTCTTTCAACTGGAATATTCTTTGAATATTTTTTATAGCTTTCTTCACCGTTTTCTTCGATGAATGCATCTTTATCAAAAGAAGGTCTTACAAATGCTGTGAAAAGAACTGTCAGACCTGCAACTGTTAATTCGTTTTTCTGACGTTTCTTCATATAGGAAGAAGTCTCACTTTTCAGTTCTTTAATTTCTTTTTCAAGAGCATCCATCTCTTTTTTCTTTTTAGCTTTCTTCTGTTCAAGTTCATAGATTCTTTCTGAGATTGTCTGTAATTCTTTCATTGTTCTACACATATTCTTTATCCTCCTGAGATATATTCTTTTAAGTTGCAACCCTTGAATCATCTTCGTGTCTATTGACTTGTCCAATTACGAAGTCTCACAGGTATATGGTTTCAAGTTTGTGAACATCTTTCGGATGTTCGGTTGCTTGTGTGTTGCTGTTGTTTTGTTGTTGAGATTATAGTACACCTATTTTAAGTGTATGTCCATTGACAAATGGCACAAAATATGCACTTGTTTTTTGTGTATATTATACACTTGTTATAGGTGCTTATTAAATCTCACTTGTAAACCATAAAGAAAGATGTTACAATTCAAAATAGGAGGGACTTTTTATGCTGAAATACAAAATAGATATATTAGAAGAATTAAAAACTAAGGGTTATACAACATATAAATTAAGAAAAGATAAGATCATTGGTGAAGCACAAATACAAAAAATACGTACTGGCGAAATTGCAAGTAAAGAAACTTTAAATACATTATGTAACCTTTTACATTGTCAACCAGGTGATATACTTGAATATATAGAAGATACTGTTGAATAGACATTAGAATATATACACTTGTTTCATATGTATGATATACACTAAAATCAAGTTCATATTTTAGTTATTTTGTCAATATACATGCACTCATTTTAAGTGTATACTTATCTCATAATAAATCACATGGAGGTAAGGCAAATGGCAAAAGCAAATGTATACGATATGGTAACAGCAAGAATTATTGCAGAACTTGAAAAAGGAAACATTCCTTGGAAACGTCCATGGACAGGCATAAGATCAGGAGCATTTAACCGGATCAGCAAGAGACTATATAGCTTATTAAATCAGATGCTTCTCCAACATTCTGGTGAATATGCAACATTTAAACAGTGGCAAGAGCTTGGCGGCCATGTCCGCAAAGGTGAGAAATCTGAAATCGTAGTTTTCTGGAAAATCTTTGAAGCAGAAGAAACAAACCCAGAGACAGGCGAGAAAGAAACCAAGAAGATACCTTTATTGAGATATTACAATGTATTTCATATCTCTCAGGTTGAGGGAGTTGAGCCACTTGCATCTGAACAGCTCAACGATGAGATAGAGCCAATTGAAGAAGCAGATAAGATCATCACAGACTATATCAATAGAGAACATTTGAACTTCACAGAATGTAAAAGCAATAGAGCATATTACAGGCCATCAGATGATAGTGTAGTCGTACCACTTAAAGAACAGTATAAAAACATTAACGAGTATTACAGCACAACATTTCATGAGCTGACACACAGCACTGGACACAAGAACAGATTAAACAGATTACAGACCGTTGCAGCTTTCGGATCAGAGACTTACAGCAAGGAAGAGTTGGTTGCAGAGATCGGAAGCGCGTCCCTCATGAACATTGTAGGAATTGAGACACCTAAGACTTTCAAGAACTCATCTGCTTATATCCAGAGTTGGTTGCATGTTCTCAGGAATGATAACAAATTTATCGTATCAGCCAGTAGCAAAGCAGAAAAAGCAGTTAATTTCATCATTGGTGAAGCGTAAAAAAATAGGCTAAGAGAACCCGTTGTGATTCTCCTAGCCTTTATTTTTTTGTTATGATCCAGTTTACTTATTCGGGGATATTGTTCTATGTCCTGTCTGTAAGCCGCTGTTGTCTCTGTCTGCTGCCTGTGGCTACTCTTATAAGCTATAGGGGCGGTCTGATTTCTCCATGTTGTCTGATACATAAATTAGAACGTTACGGGCTTATTATATTCTGGCAATCAATAACTCAGAATATGGATTGTAGATTGTATACACACTTGTTCTCTAGTAGTGTCATGCTGCCTGGTGTCTGTTCTGGTGGCCTGAATGATAATAGGATACAGAAACGGTATACCCCGGGTGGTTTACATTTCAGAGAAAAAGGCTTATGGCCATATGGAGTGGATGTGTTCTATTTTCATGATACGGATAATTTTTGAATTGGGCGAACATCTATATCACGTTCTCTATTTTTCTATATACGGGTATACCGCCTCACACATTACATTAGCGATTATCTCATGAGTTTGCATACCGCATGGTTCTGCAAGATATAACAAAGATTGTAATCTTATAATTGAATCTCCAAATTTTTCTTGCAAATAACTCTGTATATCAAAAAATTCTAATCCATCTCTACAATATGTTTTTAAAAATTCTATACGTCCCAATGTATATGAAATAAAACGAGCAACTTCAACCCAACTCTCATTTGTTAGCGAAGTTTTTAAAAGCTTTTCAAATAATTCTATTTTTTGTTCTTTTTCATCCATTAAATAACGTTTTAATTCATTATGTTTCATGCCTAAATACACCTTCGATGTATAAACATTTATTGAAGGAGTTTCTGTGATATTTTTAAAGCCTAAAGCACACATCATTTCAATTATTGTCGCATGGTATTCATGATATATAAACGCACAATTATTTTCATCTACTATATTATTTTGTTGTAATAAATAATAATCATACACATGTGTAAATTCATGAAAAGCAATTGATTTTGTTGCATTTTCTCCCAAAACATAATAATTCAACTGATTTACATGTATAATATCGCCTTCAACTCTATGTTCTACATAGCACGATTCACTTTCAGTATTTATATATGGCTCTATTTTTATATCTGGTAAATCTTTAACATTTACAAAATCTTTATATTCTTCATACCATAATTTAAAGTATTTCTGAGTTATTGTTTTTTGTTCTATATCAGAAATTTTCTTTATTTTTGTATTTGCATTAATCATCTCATTTATCCTCTTCTACTTATAATAAAAAGGGTAATCTGTTCAATCTATTTGCATACTTGATTTATATTTAGGATTTTGAAATTATAATTATCATATTTACGGTTTCCATTTATAACCGCATTTTTGACATACATTCATAGGCGTTCCTGAACCTAAAAAGCCAGTAAGTAAAGAATATCCTCTTGTGGTAGATCCAATTGAAGTTGAGCCACATTTCGGACATCTAACTTTTGGTTCTTCATAATCTTGAGAAGATGAAGAATTCAACATAAATGATTTAAATTCTTTGTCTAAAACTTCTTGATATAATTTGGAATCAAATTCTGGACTATTAACGACATATCTTTCTCGTAAATGAGTTTTAAATTCACGAAATTTATTTTTATCTCCTGTTCCAATTTTCATATATTCATCTAATGTAAAATTCGTATTTATTAAATGTTCACATCCACAATTTTTACATATTGGAGTTTCGTTAACTGAATAAGTTTCATCATTTCCACATTTAGGACACATATAATAAAATACTTGTGGTAAAAAATGCTCCGTTCCATTGGAATTGTACATATGTCCGCAGTAACTACACCTCATTACATTTTCTCCATATATTTTAGTCCAACTTAATGTTTTTTTATTTTTACAATGTGGACATTTATCTTTTATATCCATAATACCACTCCTTTTGTAATTACCACTTGTACCCACAATTTAAGCATTCAAAAGTTTTTCTTACATTATTACTAAATAACCCAAACATCAACCCTCCACTTATCTTCTTATTTGTAGGAATTTTTCTAATATTTGTAGAGTTGCATGTAGGACAATGAGGTTTATTTCTGCTCAATGCAATTTCTTGTTGCATTTGGTCATACTCTACTCTTTCTTGTTCTGTAGTTTTTCCCGTTTCAATCCTTCGATTTAATTCTTTTTCTTTTTCATCTTGTGTATTTTCGTTATATTTTTCAGAATTAAATTTAGAATTATTGGTAACAAATGATTCACGAAGTTTTTGATCTATTTCTTTTTGACGACAAGATACACATGCTTCGCCATAAGTGTATCCTGTCATTTTTGTATTGATCATATCATTATTACATTTTTGACATTTCATTTGTGGGTTTTCAGTATCATATCCATCACTAAGAGCAATAAATCCACATGTGGGACATATCATTACTCTTTGTTCATATGCTGTTGGTTCAACAATTGCATTTCCATTATAATCAATTTTTTTTCCACAGTACGGACATCTATAATATCCTGATTTATCTTGCATTGATTCTTTTCTTCCGCAATGCGGACATTTTATTCTCATCATAAGATTACCTCCAATATGGAATAGTATACATATACTCCCTAGTATTATAAATGTCACTTATAATTGCAATAACTATCTATTCAACAATATCATACCCCTCAAAATTGTACCCTGTAGTTATAAGCATATAAATCCCTCCCCAATATAAAAAAACACTGCTCCATCGTAAAGCAATGCCTTAATCATCCAAATTGCAACTGGCTGTCATACATCTGCTTAGACCCTATAGTTTTGCGCCGCCAGATTTCTCTGGGTTTGCCGTATTCTATTTCACACTTTTTTCACAATTTCTTATATGCTCCATTATATTCGTCATTGCGAAGATATTCAAGAGTAAAAAGATATTTTATGGTTATTCTATCAAGAAAAAAGAAGGATAACTAATGATCGATTACTCTCCCTTCTGGGAAACGCTCAAGAATTCAAATGAAAATTGGTATACACTGACAAATAAACATCACCTGTCACATAGTACCATGCACCGTCTAAAACACAATAAGGATATTTCCATGCGTACTGTTAATGATTTATGCCGTATCCTTAATTGTCAGATACAGGATATTTGTGTATATGTTCCATCCGATGACGATCAGCCATTATAAACCCTTTATTCTATACGACATAAACTCTATCTTTTCGCTATGAAAATGTAAAAAAATAGGCATACCAAGGATTATTTTCCCTGATATGCCTATAATTATTTTAATCTGTAATTTCAATCTTCCAATTCATCAATGCATCATATAGTTTATGTGGAATTTCTTCTTTATACTGTTCCGCTAAGTCTTGAATAAAATCTTCTTTGTACTTTTTATATCTGGCAAATGCTTCTTCTGGAGTATCATAATATCCTAATTTAATCTGTTTTCCACCAACAGCCAGATTTGCTCGATATTTATTCTTTTCATTATCAAAATAAACTCCCAGCGGATAATCACCTCTTGCTCTTGCACTATTAACAATAAGTGTATTAATAATATGTGGAGCAAGGCAACAAGTTTCTGGACTATACATGACATTACCTTTTATCAGAATATCTTTATCCAAATCTTGTGATTCTTCTCCATAATCATGTGCTTCATACCATATCTTAAAGTTTTGGAAATTCAACCATTCTTCACATACATAGCACGGCATATACTGTGGATTTCTTGCATGGAACTTTGCATTATAACATCTCTGTAACATATCGCACCATCGTTTATATACATGAGAAGTAATGTCAACATCCACAGCACCACGATAACCTTTTCCTGCTATTGTAGGTTTCATAGATGCTTTACTCCAATAATCAGGCTTGAATTTACGATCATTCATTACTTTAACAATAAATTCCTCTGAATCATCACCTGTTTCCATATAATGAGCCTTTACAATACGATACTGTTCTTTGTTGAGAGGATACAGATGTTTATAATAATTGTCATCTTTGTTCATTCCCTTATGCCAGATAAATACATTGCTACGTTTGTCTGCATTAACCACAAATTCTTGAACAACCATCTTAGCAATATAGATTATGCTTTTCTTGTATTCCCATTTACCATTTACATATGTATCCTTATATGCATTACAACGGAGTGTTCCGTTGCCATCATATCCAAGTTTTGCTAATACATATGTATCATCTTTTTTCTTTATCACTCTTCCATAATTGGAAAGCCATATATCTCTATAATCTATTAGCTTTATAAAAATTTCATCATATTCGATAAATTCAATATCTGTTAATGACAGATCAAGGATTCTCTCTGGTCTGATTTCCTTATATTTTCTTTTTATCAGAATATCTATATTGTTACTCAAAGCATTTTTCTTTGCTTTTCTAATCTCATATCTGCACTTTTTACAAGTATGGATATGATATTGCTTACCATTGTACTTTAATATATCAAATTCATCTATTGATTTTTCTTTATGACATTTATCACATACTTGATATTCTCCTGTTCCCATTACTTCTCTAATCCTTTCTCAGCCATATTATTTTCATCAATTGTCCTGTCAGCCATTGGACACCACTCTGGACTTGTCTCAGGTAAATTATCCTCGCCCAGTTTACCCATCAAATTTACTCTATTTCTATTATCACAATAATACATTTTCTTATTGACAGCATAGCATTTTACATATTCACAATCTTTACATCTCATTACTCTTCTTCTCCTTCTTCGTATTCGTCATCTTTATTATTTGCTTCTTCTTTGAGATAATCTCCATACGCTTCGCAAGCACGATTTAACACAGTACCAGATTTAAACTTTGCCTTATATCTTTCTGGAATCTCATACACATTTTTGCCTGTTCTTTCCATTCCAGAACATGTTTTTTTTCTTTATAAAATTTAGGTTCTACAGTGAAAAATCCTAATAATACCAGTTTATCTCCCTTAGCCAAAATATCCTCTATAGTGCGAAGCATATAACGAATTGTCCAGTATGTATTCCAGTAGTCTCCACCTATCCTATTTTTTGGTATTCTCTCATATTCTTTGAATCTATTAGCTTCTCTCATTTTATCATGTACCATTTTGGTAAATTCTGCTTCATATATTGTTTTGTTCATCGTCTTTTCCTCCTTGCTTTTGTTCTATGAAATCACCATTTCTTTGATAATATTTTTAAGCACTAAAATAAGCCCACGTACCTATTGTTATAAAAGTACATGGACTTATTCAGATGTTTAAATGTTCTTGTATTGTTATAGATGTAATGCTATATTCTGTGGTGTAAATTTGGTGTATTTATACCTGTTTAACACCTGTTTTCCCTTGATTTTACGGGATAAAATCGTAAGTGTGATATTATATGCATATTATTCAAAAACACAAGTGGTATTTATATTTTTTTGTGAAATTTTGTTGAAAATATGTTACTGTTCACACACCACTGTCCCGCGAGGTGTTTTGGCATATTCATGCCAAAATCCCGAGATATTTATTTTTTTTCAATGGGTAAAAAAGCTATACAATTCCAGGTATTCCTTTTCTGTTTCCTCGAAAGCCCGTACCGTATAATCTATTGTAATATGAATCTCCGGTGCTTCCCTTTCCTGGGGTTCATTTAGCAGGTGTGTAAGGTCAAACCAGAGCATAGCATCATCGATTTCTTTTAATAATTGTTCTTCTTTTGCGTTTAATGGGCTCCCAAGATATTTCTGATAGATCAGATCCAGTAAATTTTTCTCCTGCTCTTTATATCCTGAGAGGGTTTTCTTGAATGGTCTCGGCACATCAGATAAATAACATTCGCTGGCATCGTGCAGAAGGCAGGCAAATGCCACACGCCTGGAATATCCTCGCGCAAGGGCTTCTCTGGCACAGTTGATGCAATGCTGACCTACTGAAAAAAAAGTTTTTACCTGTCCGTTTCCGCGGCAGATCAAAGATAAGGCATGTGCAATATCTTCGATACAGATCATATCCGGATCCGGATGTAATGGATCTATATGTCTGCCTGTGTATGTTGTAATACAATTGTTATTCATGATCTTTCACCTCGTTCTTTTATGTAACCGGAATTCTTGTAACAGCAAAGTGGATGGTCTTGTACGATCCCTGCCGGAAGACTTTATTATGTTATAGGTGTTATAAAAACATTGCGGAGAATTTTCTATAACATAAAACGGATACAATTAATGATAACTGTATCCGTTTTATGTTGACTAACTGTTGATATTCTGAAGCAGTGAATTCATCTCCTGATACAGAAGTTCTTTCGTAGCAGCTCCCATTACAATTGAAACAAAAGTTTTTCCGTATGCATTCTGTGTAAGGATTGCAAGACAATTGCCGGCTACTTCTGTTGTTCCGGTTTTACCACCGAGAATTGTAACATCTTTTGGGGCTGTTGCCTCTCCGGTAAGATAATGGTCTGTTGCGGTAAGCGTGGTGCTTTTTTCAGTTCCGTCTGAGCCTGTATAGGTTACTGTATAAGACGGCAACTCTGTAATTTCTGTAAATTCAGGGTAGGTGAATGCTTCATTCAGCATCAGATAAATATCATATGGTGTTGTATAGTGATTTTCATCCTGCAGTCCATGTGGATTGGAAAAATGTGTTCCTGTACATCCAAGCTTTGCGGCATAATCATTCATCATCTGTACGAAGTTCTCTGTACTGCCTCCAACATATTCCGCAATGGCAGAAGCTGCATCATTGCCGGAATATACAAGCAGACAGTGGAGAAGCTGATCAAGGGTAACCTGATCGCCGGCTACAAATCCGCAGACCTGTGATCCATCCTCCAGTGTAACATTATCCTGAGTGATCGTGACAGTGTCATTCAGTTTTCCACTTTGTAATGCAAGCATTGCTGTCATGATCTTGGTAATACTTGCAGGATACACCTTATCATAAATGCCGTTTGCATACAGTACTTTATGATTGCTCAGACTGAACAGCAGCCCTTTCTGTCCTTCTTCCAGCTGGGCATTCTTAATACAATCAACATTTCCTTTGGAGGAAACACATAATTTCTGGGCAAAAGATTCTGTTCTCATATTTTCCTTAGCTGCAAGGGCATTTGTGAAAACTTCAGAAGAATCAAAAGCCTGTTCAGGAGTACCAAAATAATTTCCGCTTAATATATTACATCCGTAAAAAACACCGCCGGCAGCTGCAAGAATCACAAATACACCAACCAGAATCCTGAATATATGTTTTAATCTCTGACGCTTTTTATGATATTTTGTACGCAGCAGAGCCTGATGCTCCTCTGTTTGTCTGGATGGCATCTGCGATTTCGGCAGTTTGACTGTCTGAAGCGGTCTGGAAGGTTTGTGTCTGTGCGGAGCTGCAGATTTGTATGGAACAGCAGATTTCTTTTCCGGTATTTTACCGGAAGATTTCTTTTTTGTTCTCATAAGTAATCCTCTCTTCTGTCAATTTCTTTTTGAATAATTTCTTTATTGTATGTGCTGCTCTGAAGTCCTACATTGAGTACAAGCCCCATACCAATATACAGACTTACCAGCGAAGTCAGTCCATAGCTTACAAAAGGAAGGGGAGTTCCCGTATTAGGCGCAAGACCTGTTGCAACACAGATATTAATGAAGCTCTGTAGTGCGATCAGGCCGCCGATTCCACAGCAAAGAACCTTTCCTGACAAATCTTTTGCCCGAAGACTCATCCGGATACATTCAAAGGCAATTGCCAAAAGTAGCAATACAATTATCACGCATCCAATAAATCCGTACTCTTCACCTGCAACAGCAAAAATAAAGTCTGTCTGATTCTCTGCCACGAAGTTTCCCTGATTTACAGAAGTTGTACTGTCATCACCGCTTAATTTCTTACCAACCAGTTCCCCTGAAGCAATTGCAGTTTTAGAGTTATTCTGCTGTTCAATATCATCCGAGTATTCTTCGTTTTCCGGATACAAAAAAGACATGATACGGCTTCTCTGGTAATCCTTGAGCAGTTTCTGATCCGGCTGGACAACAATTGATAAAAAAATAATGGTCAATGGAACAGCAATAAGCAGTGCTCCTCCGATGATCTTATAGCTTAAACCTGCAATATAGATCATAATACAGAAAATTACTACAACAGTAATTGTATTTTTCAGGTCCGGCTGTTCCAGGATCAGGAACAGAGGTACTGCCAGTAATACGCCGGATAATGCCAGCGTTTTAAGTGTATTCAGTGTTTCCTCATGATCCATAAAAAATTTTGCAAAGAATACGATTAGGATAATTTTTGATAATTCTGTCGGCTGAAATCGGAAAGATCCGATACCGATCCATCTGGCAGCACCGTTAGCACTGTCACCCGCAATACGCACAACGATCAGCATGATAATATTAAATCCATACATGATCCACTGAAAGTTCATGATCCATGAGTAATCCAGCAAAGAAAGGATCAGCATGACAATAAGTCCAAGTATTACTCCGGCAAACTGCTTTGATCGCAGGTCCGATGCTGCTGTGCCTACCAGTGTAACTCCTATCAAGCTGATCGCCAGCAGGAAAATGATCAGTCTGAAATTGTAAAATCTTAATTTATATTGCTTTAACATAATTTATCTGTCCTTTTTAGTAACTGTGAAGATACCAAACGGTTATCCTTTTTGTTTAAAACAGGAATATACGCATGGAGTACTGCAGGTTCCTGCGTAATCTGGATTTTTACCTGTTCTTCATCAATAGTAAGGTATTTTTTTACGGTATGTATCATATCATTCCGCAACATTTTCATCATCTGTGGAGAGCAGTCGATACGTTCCGAGATCAGCAGAAGCTTCATGCGGTCTCTTGCATATCCGGCTGAACGCTTCTTTTCTTTAAAAAAAGCTTTCACACAGATTCCCCCTTATAAATACAGCCTACTTTTTGAAAAAACTACCTATTTTTCTTAATAACCCCTGCTTCCTGTTAATATCTGCAAACGGAATTTCTTCACCTAAAAGGCGTTTACAGATATTCATGTATTCTTCTTCTGCCTGAGAAGATTTCCCGGAAAGAGGCTCCCCCTGATTTGTGGCAATCACAATCTGTTCATCATCCAGAATTGTTCCGATCAGATCAACAGCAAGGATATCCGTTACATCATCTACGGACATCATATCACCTCTTGCAATCATATCCGGCCGCAGGCGATTGATGATCAGGCTGATATCTCTGATCTCGTTGGCTTCCAGGAGTCCGATGATCCGATCTGCATCACGTATCGCAGAAACCTCCGGTGTGGTAACTACCAGGGCTTTATCAGCACCTGCGATCGCATTTTTAAATCCCTGTTCAATTCCTGCCGGACAGTCCAGAAGAATATAATCAAACTGTTCTCTCAGATCGTCGGTCAGTTTTATCATCTGTTCCGGAGACACAGCGGATTTGTCTTTTGTCTGCGCAGATGGCAGAAGACATAATTCCGGATGTCTTTTATCCTTGATCAGAGCCTGTCGCAGACGGCAGCTTCCGTTAATGACATCCACCAGATTATAGACAATCCTGTTCTCCAGGCCCAGAACAACATCCAGATTCCGCAGACCGATATCTGTATCAACCACAACAACTTTTTTGCCCAGCATAGCCAGACCTGTTCCGATATTGGCGACAGTTGTGGTTTTTCCTACTCCGCCTTTGCCGGAAGTAATCACAATGACTTCACTCATAGTTACAATTTCCTCCCTGAAAAAATTTCCATTCTTCTGGTATTCTCCTGTATGGTAGTTTCAGTCATTCGAAGTGTCACTGGTATCACTTGCCGCAACACCGGTAAGAATAGACTTTTCATCAGTTAATTCAAAGATATATTTAAAAATATCATCAGCTGCAAGACACGCATTACCGGAAGTATATCCATTCTCAATACGCACTGCAATCGCATATTCAGGATCTGAAGCCGGGGCATATCCCACAAACATACCATGGTTTGGATGATAAACATTTACCTCGGCTGTACCGGTTTTACCTGCCACATCCACGCCAAGTCCGTCAAACTGTCTGTGAGTCTGTACTACCCGGTACATTCCGTCGTGAATATCATCCCACACATTCTGTGATACATCAACTGTATTAATGATATCCGGCTCATATTTTTTTAAAGTATTACCCTTGGAATCTGTCTGTCTGTCAAGTAAAGTCAGATCATAAACATTTCCACTGGTAGCGATCGCTGTTGCATAACGTGCCAGCTGACTGGTGGTATAAGCATTGGTACCCTGTCCGATATAAGACGGGACTGCGTAGGAATCTGACACATGAGGTGCGGATTCTGTGATCTCGATACCTGTTTTCTTATCCAGACCAATCTCTGAAGCATATTTTTGCAGTACACTCAGGCTTCGGTTTTCTGAAAAGTTTCCGTCTGCATCCTGACCAAGTTTAAAACCAACCATGTTGAAATAATAGTTACAGGACTGCTCAATCGCCTCCCTGATCTCGATCTCTCCATGTCCCTGTTTGTTCCAGCAGTTGATCGGAGGTGTTACAAGATCAAAGGAGCCGGTACAGTTAATGTATGTTCCGTCATCGATCACTCCTTCAGACATTCCGGCAATTGTAGACAGAATCTTAAATGTAGAACCCGGTGCTGCTGTCTGTTGGGTTGCTTTATTGAAAAACGGACTGGATTTATCTGTAGATAATTTCGCATAATAATCCGTATCCATGTTATTTACCAGACGGTTATTGTCATATCCCGGGTAGGATACGCATGCAAGAACATCCCCTGTTTTGACATCTGTGATTACTGCAGAAGCAGAACATGGCTCCAGCGCAAGCTGTGCAGGTTCTATTTCGAGAGTATAAATTTTATTGATCATAAAGTCATAAGCTGTCATGGAGCCGGAGGCCAGTGCCTCGTAACTGCCATCATCTTTTGATAAAACTCCCTGTTCATACAGCACCAGACAGATCTCGCTTCCGGAAATGGTGTCCTCCTGAAGCATATACTTATACAGAAGTTTTGAGAAATTGGTGTCTGTTTTAAGATAATCAATCAGATAATCTGTAAGAGCCTGATATACTTCATCGGAATCCAGATAATCTCCTTCTGTAGAAAATTTGGAAATATCGATCCAGTTCTGACTTGCCGCATATGTCA